>Ga0308156_1000139_pt1 | contig 231206 bp, 219 predicted proteins | sample PhyAR2_FD_201041 | JGI IMG/M metagenome (GOLD analysis project Ga0308156, IMG submission 201041) | Phyllosphere microbial communities from UC Gill Tract Community Farm, Albany, California, United States - DLSL A.R2 | ecosystem: Host-associated > Plants > Phyllosphere > Unclassified | place...
TATAACTGTCGTTATACCGATTTTGGTTTAGTAGCGGGAACCGGACTCGAACCGATGACCTTCGGGTTATGAGCCCGACGAGCTACCTACTGCTCCATCCCGCGGTGTATTTTTAGAGTGCTTACCGAAAGCACTTGCTTAGTAGCGGGAACCGGACTCGAACCGATGACCTTCGGGTTATGAGCCCGACGAGCTACCTACTGCTCCATCCCGCGGTGTATTTTTAGAGTGTTTACCGAAAACACTTGCTTAGTAGCGGGAACCGGACTCGAACCGATGACCTTCGGGTTATGAGCCCGACGAGCTACCTACTGCTCCATCCCGCGGTGTATTTTTAGAGTGCCTACCGAAAGCACTTGCTTAGTAGCGGGAACCGGACTCGAACCGATGACCTTCGGGTTATGAGCCCGACGAGCTACCTACTGCTCCATCCCGCGGTGTATTTTTAGAGTGCTTACCGAAAGCACTTACTTAGTAGCGGGAACCGGACTCGAACCGATGACCTTCGGGTTATGAGCCCGACGAGCTACCTACTGCTCCATCCCGCGATATTGGATTGCAAAGGTACGAATAATTTTTACAAATCCTAATTTTTCTTTTAAATAAAGGACTTTTATGAAAACTATTTTATTATTTGTATCTTTGTTTTATGGCAAAAATATTAAAAATTTATCCAGACAATCCACAGGAAAATCTTGTGAATGAGGTTATTAAAACCTTAAATAATGGCGGGCTGATTATCTATCCTTCTGATACGATATATGCTTTAGGCTGTAATATTTTTGATATAAAAGCCATGGAAAAACTGGCTCAGCTCAAAAAGATGAAGCTTGACAAGTCGAAATTCTCCATTATCTGTAATGATCTCAGCCATCTTTCTGATTTTACAAGACCTATTGACACCTCAATTTTCAGATTTCTGAAAAGCCATCTTCCCGGACCTTTCACTTTTATCCTTGAAGCGAACAAAAATTTGCCCTTGGCATATAAAGGTCATAAAACAATTGGTATCCGTGTTCCGGATCATCCGATCCCGCAGCTGATTGTTGAAAAACTGGGACATCCTATTGCTTCCACTTCCATTAAAGACGATGATGAAATCATTGAATATTCTACAGATCCTGAACTGATTGCCGAGAAATATGATCATTTGGTAGATATCGTTATTGATTCAGGATATGGAGATAATGTGGCTTCCACTATTGTAGACCTTACTTCCGGAGAACCGGAGATTATCCGTCAGGGAAAAGGAATTATTTAATTCAAAATGTAAGGTTTAGGGTTATTGGATTATGGGGTTTAATGGGAAATATTCTATAGGAATTTTACTCACTTTTGTGCTTTTGGTTGCAACAATGCTTTATTCTTTCCCGGTTATCACTATGATTACAGGAATAAGAGGAATTACTGCAGACAGCTTTTTTCTCAGCAGAATTGTGATCTGGATCGTTTTGATCATTGTATTTCTGTACAATAGGGTCATTGAAAAAGATTCATTCTTATTAAAAAAAGAATCTTCCTATTCTATCTTATTTTATATTAAAGCAGTTCTGAGCCTGTACTTGATCTGCATTATTGGCGGAGCAGCTCTGAATGCATTAATCCAGTTTTTTATCCCTGAAAAAATAAGTGATAAGCTTATTAACCTTGTCCCCGTTTTTAAGAACAATTATTTCTTAATCATTTTCATGAGCCTTACCGCTGCAATTGTAGAAGAATTCCTGATGCGGGGTTATATACAGCCCAGAATTGAAAAAATCTATAATAATCCGACTGCCGGGGTGATTATTTCATCCGTTTTATTTGGGATTCTGCACAGCACATATGGTACTCTAGGTCAGGTTCTCGGACCTTTCTTTATTGGACTTGTTTTTGCCCTGTTTTATAAACGCTATTCAAATATTAAAATTCTGATCATCTGTCATTTTATGATTGACTTTATCTCTCTGATGACCCTGAATTTTATTAATATTAAACATTTATCTGTATTTTTAACATTATGAAAATTATAACATCTCCTGCAAAATTAATGAACGTAGAAAACTCAACGGATCTGTTGAAATCTTCTACTCCAAAATTCATTGAAGAAGCAGCATTTATACAGTCTTATTTAAAAGAAAAATCACCAAAATATCTTTCCGAATTGATGGAAATATCGCCTAAACTGGCTGATGAAAACTGGGAAAGAAATCAAAAATGGAAATCCAAACCTACTGCAAAAGAATCTGCTCCGGCTATGTTTGCTTTTACAGGCGAGGTTTACAGAGGGCTGGATGCCAAGACCCTGGATAAAAATGCGGTAGACTATCTGCAGAAAAACTACAGAATGCTTTCCGGGCTTTATGGTCTGCTGAAACCTTCTGATAAAGTAATGCTTTACAGACTTGAAATGGGCCGTCCTTTTGAATTTGAACAATACAAAAACCTGTATGAGTTCTGGAGAGAAAAGATTACGGAGCAATTGAATTCTGAAATGAAAAAAGGAGAAATTCTTCTTCATCTTGCCAGCAATGAATATGGAAAAGTAATCGACAGAAAAAAGCTGAACCATAAAGTAATCGATTTCGATTTTTATGAATTAAAAGAGGGAAAACTGAAAACCATCGTTGTATACACCAAGCACGCAAGAGGTCTTGTGGTAAGATATTGTGCTGAAACGAATGCCAAAACACTGGAAGATGTAAAAGCTTTCAACTATGAGGGCTACAGAATTGATGAAGAGAAGTCTACAGATACTAAACTGGTTTTTACAAGATAAATGACAATTTCAGCATTCAAAAAATATTTCAAAACAGAACTTTCCGGTCTTTATACTGAATCGGAAAGTGCTTTTTTATCCTCCCTGTTCATTCACCAGATCGTAGGTTTTGATCATTTTCAGCAAAGAAGATCTTCTGAGCAGGAGTTTCTGATAGACGATGAAGAAAAGCTTTCTCAATTAATTTCAGAACTTAAAACAGGAAGACCTTATCAGCAGATTCTGGGAGAAACTGAGTTTTATGGAATGAAGTTCTTTGTGGATGAAAATGTACTGATTCCCCGCCCTGAAACGGAAGAACTGCTGGAGATTGCTATCAGAGAGATTCAACATTTGAAGGTTAACGTTCAAGGTTTAAAGATTTTGGACATAGGAACCGGAAGTGGAGTGATTCCTTTGGTTTTAAAGAAACATTTTCCTGAAGCCGTAGTTTCATCAATAGATTTTTCTGAAAAAGCACTAAAGACTGCTCAAAGAAACGCAGATTATCATCAACTGGAAATACAATTTATCCATGCTGATTATCTGAATTTTGAACCAGTTGACAGCTTTGATATCATTATTTCCAATCCTCCCTATATAGGTATTGAGGAAGAAATTGAAATTGCAGACTCTGTGAAAGAATTTGAGCCGAAAATGGCCCTTTTCTCTCCTACTTCCGATGCTTTGATTTTCTATAAAAAGATAGCTGAAGATGCTAAAAAATTCCTGAATGAGGACGGACTTTTATTCTTAGAAATCAATCAGAAATTAGGTCCTGAAACGCTGGAACTGTATCAATATTTCTCTAACGCTCAATTATTGAAGGATTTATCTGAAAATGACAGGTTTATTTATGGAAGGAAATAAGTAATTTTGCTTCCAGACACTTAACCTATGAAAACTTTACTATGGAATGCCTTCATTGGTATTTTTCTGATTCTACAACTAGCCTCCTGCAAACAGCACCCTCAGGATGTTGTGAATGAGTATTACAAGAAAGGAGAATTCAATGGCTCTGTTCTGATCGTGAAAAATGGCAAAGTGGTATGTGATACTGCTTTGGGGTTCCGCAATATTGAAAAAGGGCTCCGGTCAGATAAAAATACCTCTTTTTATATTGCCTCTCTCAGCAAACCTTTTACTGCTACTACGATTATGATTCTACAGCAAAAAGGTTTATTGAGGCTTAATGATAAGGCATCTCAGTTCATTGAACTTCCTGAATATGCTAAGAATATCACGATCAGGCAGCTTTTGCACCATACATCGGGGATCAGTGACTATGAGAGCTTGTTTTCAAAAAAAGGATTGACCAACAAGGAAGTGATGGACTGGCTGTTTAGCCTTAAAAATCTTGATTTCATTCCTGACAGTAGGTTTAAATACAGTAACAGCGGATATATTATTCTTTCTCAGATTATCGAAAAGGTTTCCGGGAAGTCTTATCATACTTTGATCAATGAACAGATCATCATGCCTTTGAAGATGAACAATACGTATGTGTATGAGCCTTCCACGATTATTCAAAATAAAGCTTTGGGATATAATCAACAGAAGAAACCTGATGATTATTCCATCTTAACAACTGGTGACGGCGGAATTTATTCTACTCCTGAAGATCTGTATAAACTTGATCAGGCCTTGAGGAGTTATACTTTGATCAGTAAAGAAAATACAGCGCTTATGTACACTCCTGCAAAACTCTCCGGGGGCCTGGTTTCAAATTACGGGTTTGCCTGGTTTATAGAACATGAAAGGGGTGAAAAAACCGCAATGCATACAGGGGGACTGAATGGTTTCAAAGCTTTATTCTGGAGAGATCTGGAGCATAACAGCTGCATTATAGCACTTACCAATCATGGAGATGCATTCCCTTTGGGTAACTTTTTAAATGATATTAAAAAAACAATTCAATACATAAAATGATTATTCAATCTCACGAAATTAATACGATAAAAATTGCAGAAGTTATTTCTGATAATATAATCATCCAATCTGCACAGGACGGGCTGGATCTTATGGGAAATATCTATTATCAGGGTTTTGACAAAGTTATTCTTTATGAAAAAAACATCACTCCTGAATTCTTTGATTTAAAAACAAAAATTGCAGGTGAAATTCTTCAAAAATTCTCAAACTACCGCATCGGACTGGCTATTGTAGGTGATTTCGACCAATATGAGAGTAAGAGCCTGAAAGACTTTATTTTCGAAAGCAATAAAACAAAACAGGTGAATTTTCTTGGATCACTGGAAGATGCGTTGGATAATTTATCAAAATAATTTTTTCCAGACAATTCGCTCAAAACATACAACTCATTATGTTTTTAAGGATCAGTATTTTTTATAAAACCGCATATTTCAAAAAATGCAATGATTTGAATGTTAAAAATAAACTACTTATTTACCATATTAGTAAAAATTTAAATCAATAGTCAATAATTCAACTAACAAATAATGTTAAATTTAATTTAACATTCTAAAAACCAAATATTAATTAGTTTATTCGTATATTTGCAAAAACACAAGGATTATGAATTTTACTATTCTAAAGGCTTATATTGTATAATAGGGCTATTTAAACTCAATTCTCTTTTTCGACTCTTACAGGTAGACATAGATGTTTCTGTGATCCATTCTTGTTATATCTGTTACTTTGGAACCTAAGGTCTCCTCATACCGCTGTATTTGTATAATTCATTGGTTTGAACGAATTGAAGGCGTATTGATATCCAGTACAAATTAAGCTGAAAGGAAAGTATTTTTCATAAAACACAACACAAAAAACATATAAAACACAGATAAAAAATTATTCAAAACATCATGATTAAAAAATTATTTCTACCAATTATTTTACTAAGTTCATATTCATTTGCTCAAGTTGGGATTAACACATCCACGCCTGATGAAAGTGCAATTCTGGATGTGTACAGCCAAAATAAGGGGATGCTTATTCCAAGACTTACTACGGCAAAAAGAGATGCCATTTCTAATCCGGCCAACTCACTTCTTATTTATGATACGGATAAAAAATGTTTAAGCCAGAATATTGGAACACCTACCAAACCAGATTGGTTATGTATCAGTAATAATGCTGTAAAGATGTTTTACATGCCTAGTGTTTCTTTTGATACATCTACCAACGCAACTGGCAGAACTAAAGATTTATATACTTTGTATAAAACGCAGTTCGGATCTCCAAAGGCGAAAAGCACCAGTGCTCCTGCATCTATTCCTTTTTTCCCGTCAAGCAAAGACCTTTACTATTATGTAACAGATGCTGATCCTAATGTATTCAGTAATATTTCTATTTCTGATGACGGGGTAATGACCTATGATGTAAAAGCAGCTGCAACAGACTGTTCTTTTATTAATATTGTTTTTGTTGTTAAATAATGAGTTATGATAAAAAATACTCGAATTAACAGGAACAAAAGACTTTTGTTTATTTTTTCATCGTTTATTTTCTCCCAAGGTATTCAGGCACAGAATCAGCAGGGAACCGGATATCCGTATTTTGTCAACTTCACACAAGGATTACAACCTCAGGAAGCTTATAAAGTAACAACCAGCGGAGTTCAGAATGATGCCACTTTTACTACAGAGGGCTTGAGATTAACCAGGAATATAAATACTATATCAGGAGGTGTTATACTCGCTGATAGAATATTCACTAGTGACCAGGGAATCAAGTTTGAATTTGAATATGCAATCTATGGAGGAGACCCCAACGGTGGAGATGGTATCTCTATATTTTTGGTAGATGGATCTATTCCTAAGGATCAGCTTAACCTTGGATCCATTGGTGGCGGACTCGGTTACACTTTTATGAGGGGAAATGCATCTGCAGAGGGATTAAGGGGAGCTTATTTAGGAATTGGTCTCGATGAGTTTGGTAACTTCAAAAATACTTTTAATCAAACTGATAGAATAAGAAATGGACTTTTTGGTCTATCTCTAGCGGATGGTCGTAGTAATGTAACCTTAAGAGGTAAACGTGGCAATCAATATCTACCCCCATATGAACTGCCAGGATATAATGGCTACCCTTTACTCTACAGCACAGCAACCAATGCAGCTCCTTCCAGTAATAATCGTTCAGCCTATTTGGATGTCCTGACAGGAAAATATATCGGTATCAAAAATCCGAACCTTAAGCAATTCACAGTAGAGAGTGGCGGAAACACAATTCCCCAAAATGATACTGATGTAAGATTCCGTAAAGCATATATAAAATTAGTCCCGAATCCATCAGGCGGTTACAATGTAACATTAGAAATACAACATGGAAATGTCAGAGAAACAGTTATTGATAATTACTATTATCCTACTACTGTAAAATATACAGAAAATACACTATCTCAAGAAGTAAGAACTTTAGACACTTCACCTCCTGCTACTTTCAGAATTGGTTTTGCTGCTTCTACCGGAGCTGCTAAAAATATACATTTATTGAAAAATTTAGGAGTAACCAGACCTTATGCAGCAGAGGTAACAGATGATCTGTTTGCAGGATGTCCAGGCATAAAATCTACGTATTCTCCTTTACTTAATGATGCGGCATACAGCGGTCAGAATCCGCGAACGCTTTCTTATAATAATCTGGATTTTAATTCATTCCGTTTTTTAGACATCAATGGTAGTGTAATCCCGAATATTGTAAATGGCACCTATACAAGCAATGAGGGTACATGGGTGTATTCTTATTCTACAGGAAGACTTTCTTTCAAGCCTGCAACCGGATTTACCGGAACTGCGCAAATAAAGTATGATATCAAAGGTGGAGGAAGCAATGGAACTGAAGCTCCATACAATCTTGAAGAATACAGATCAATGCCGGCGTTGATACAAGTGAATATTTCAAGTTCAAACAATTGCAGCAAAGCCTGTGTGATTTCTAATAAAAATGTCACTCAGAAAATAACAAGATAATGTTAAAAACCAGCTTTTTAGGAGCTGGTTTTTTATTTACAGTATTGAAAATCACTATTTGTTATTTTGATCAAAATACTGAATTGCGTCTTCAATCGCTTTATCCACAGGCTGGTAATGAAGTCCTAATTCATTTACCGATTTCTGATTAGAATAATAATTACAAATCTGCAGTGCTTTCATATTGGAAGTACTGAGATTTGTTTTTATCTTTAATTTTCTTAATCCCTCTCCTATCAATCCCAGGAAACTCAACAATCCATTGGGAATGGCTATCATAACCGGATTTTGATGGGTAATTCTATTTATTTTCTTAAAAAACTCTTTATAGCTTAAGTTTTCGTTAGCTAAAAGATATTTTTCACCATTCCTTCCCTTTTCAATTGCATTTAATACTCCGTTGGCTGCGTCTTCTGCATGTACAAAGTTCTTCCCTCCTTTCGGATAGAAAACCAATTTCTTTTTCCAGGCCCAGAAGATGATTTTCCCGGAACTCGGTTTGCTGTCATAGGCTCCGATCATAAAAGTAGGATGTACAATAATCACTTCTGTATTTTTACGGTTCTTTAAAAGGTACTCTTCAGCTTCCAATTTAGTTTGAGCATACATTGAATGGGTAAAAGGATAAAGCTGCGGTGCCTGTTCATTTCCCCGGAACGCTGTATTTCCATATCCTAAAGTGTTTGCCGTACTTACAAACAAAAACTTTTTTACATTCATTAATTCTGCATGGGTAAGCAGATTTACGGTTGTCTCATAATTCACTTTCCGATATTTATCATAGCTTATGAGATTCTGACGTGTTTCTGCGGCAATATGAATGACAAGATCAATTTCTTTGAGCAATAATGAAAGATCAGAGGAAAGGTCTGCTTCCAACAGTTTCAGATTTTCGTTCTCCTCACCCAGCCAGCTGCTTTTCTTGCGCACCAGAGCAATAACAGAATAACCATTTTGTAATAATTTAATAATAACATTAGTTCCCAGAAGCCCTGTTGCTCCGGTTACACACACTTTTTTCATGCTTCGATCTCTCTTTTTATAGCCTGAGTCATCAACGGAAGTTTGATCCATATGGGTAAAATTTTCATCATCAGCCAGCTGATTGGGTTCACCATAATTACGGAATCTTTTTTAAATAATTGGCGAATACAGTATGATGCTACTTTATCAGGATTTAAAAGGGTCAGTTTTCCAATAAAACCTTGTTTTTCTATCCTTTTACAGACATCCGTATTGGTTTTCATGGCACCTGGATTCACCACACTTACAAAGACATTGGTATCTTTCAACTCTTCATGCAGTCCTCTGGAAAATGAATGGATAAAGCTTTTGGAAGCAGGATATACGGTTTTAAAACCTATGGGAGAAAAGGCCGCCATGCTGGAGACATTCAAAATATAGGCTTTTGGCTGTTTTAAAAGGTTAGGAAGTAACTGATGGGTAATTAATGAAGTTGCTGTTACATTGACCTGCAGAATGGTATTGATATAATCCGGAGAGGCTTCTGTGAATTTTTTAGTCCCTCCAAGACCTGCATTGTTGATCAGGATATGAATATCAAAAGAACGGTTAAGCCATTCTGTAAGCTTCATGACATTGTCATTAACAGAGAGATCTGTTTCATAATAATGAACTTTTACATCATACAGCTCGTTCAGTTCCTGAGAAAATTCTTGAAGGTTCTGATCCGGAAGACTTACCAGAATGACATTGATCTTTTTCTTTGCCAGGTGTTCAGCGAATGATTTGCCAAGTCCCTGGCTTGCTCCTGTGACAACAGCATATGACTCTTTGGTATCCATACGTTTAAATTTTATGGTACAAAGCTATCGTGAAAAGAGGGTTTGAATGTTCCGGGTTATCAGACCGAACTGATTTTCAATCAAGAAAACAAAAACACTCAAAGGTTTAAAAATCAATATTTTAAACAAATAAAAAAGTAAAACTTTATAAACCTGAACTTATTTTTTGAATTCAGAAGGGGTCTGTCCGGTCACTTTTTTAAAGGTTGTGTTAAAAGAAGTTTTGGAATTGAATCCGGATTCGTAAGCAATCCCGAGAATTGATAATTTACTGTTTGATTCTTTCAGAAGTTTTTGGGCATACTCTACTCTGAATTCGTTCACATATTGGAAAAAATTCTTTCCAAAACCTGTATTGATAACATACGACAGGTGATGGGTAGAAACAGACAGCATTTCGGCCAGCCTGATCAGATTAAGTTCACTGTCAAGATAAGGTTTGTCTGCTTCCATTAGTCTTTCGAGTGAGTTTTTAATCTTAATTAATTCTTCATCAGAGATCAGCTTTCTCTTTATTTCTTCTGAATCAGAATCTTCATTGATAGCAATCAGTTCTTCTCTCTGTTTTTCTTCTACAGGATAGATTTCTCTTTGTTTCAGAGAATAATATCCCACCCAATAGATCACAAATAAAAAGACCGTATTGATAAAGAAATTCAGTGATTTGGGGTCATAGAAAAGATTATAGATCACATAGATGATATTCACAATAAGAAGTACCAGAATGATATACTCAAGCCAATTCAGATTGATTTCTTCAGTATTGGAAGAAAATTGCTGGATCTTCCGCTGGTGTTTTCTGATGGTAACGTAAGAAAGTCCGGTGTAGAACAGTGCCTGAATGAGGATCAAAATAACACTCAGATATTCAAACGGTGATTCATATCCAAGTTTTACTAAGATAAGGCACAACAGAAAGGCTGCGGGAAGCAACAGGAATCTAAAATCCCTGATTTTGAAGGTAAAAGAAGGATTGGTAAAGAACAACACACTAAAGTAAAAAACAATAGGGGTAAAAAACTGAATACATCTTACTAAAAACAGAGAGTGAAACTCCACTGCCTCACCTGTGATGAGAAACAAAACCTCATCCAGCCAGAAGGTAGACCACAGAAACAGAAATATCCCAAACCAGAAATTGGCTTTACGGTTTACTTTCAAAGGATTGGCCAGCTTCAGCAGAGAAAGCAAAACCAATGAACCATAGATAAGTATCACAATGAAACTGTTTAACTCTGATGTGTTCATTGGTTTTGATATTTTAATTAAAAATAGTCTTTTATCCTATTCGCTTCCTTACAAAAATTTCATATCCCAGATAGATTAACGGAAGCGACATGATTCCTATATAAATTCCGTTTTGCATGGCATGTTCCGGCGCATTTATCACAGCATATATTAATCCTAGGAAAGCACCCCCCAAATGAGCAGCATGTCCGATATTATCATGCGCTCTCGGATTCAGCATCATATACACAGAATAACCAAAATAGACCAGCCCGAAAATATATCCGGGAATACCGATCGGAATAAAGAAAAGATAGATTTTGAGATCAGGAATCAATGCTATAGAAGCAAAAAGGATTCCTGAAACGCCACCACTTGCTCCAACGGCAGAATACCAGGATTGCTTTTGATAAATGTATAATGATAGGAAGTTGCCCAGCAATATTGCTCCCAGATATACAATTATAAATCCTATATTCCCGAAGCCCTGAATAACAATAGGCGCAAAGAAATATAATGTCAGCATATTGAATACCAGATGCATGATATCAGCGTGCAAAAACCCTGATGAAAGCAAACGAATATATTCTTTTCTATGAAGAATAGCACCAACACTAAATTTATATTTTTCAGTAATGGCAGGATTATTAAAAGCTATGAAGCTTATAATAGCCGTAATTGCAATAAATAATATTAAAATATTCATTTTTTTTAATTTTCAGGTTCATCACCTTGAAACAGATCACCAATAACTCCTCCGTCTTCGTCTATATCTCCTGTAGGTTCAGGCTCTTCATAGACTTCAGGTTCCTCTTCTACAGGTTCAGGAATGGTAATATTGATTGCTTTTACTTTAAACTTTGTAAACTGGTTTCCAATTGCTTTTATTCCTTTTACGGCAATAAATTCATCGATGTTTATTGTTTCAGGTTCACGTTCTTTCCCTTTATCTTTCGCGAAAATAATTTCTGCAGTTACGTCATTGGCAACGATTACATTTTCAATGAATGATTTCGGGTGTTCGGACGGCATGAAAGTCTGTACGTTTACCGTATTTTCCAGTAAAAATCTCTTGATGAAGTAAATATCTTTTTCTCCATCATAGTAAATACAGGTAATAGGCTGTGCAGGTTTCCATTTTTCCAATACCAGATATTCATCATCAAAACGGTTACCAAGATCAAAAGACACCAGCTTTACTTCACCGTTTGTATTAATAGTCAGGATTTTGTCATCTCCTTTAAAACTTCCCAGTAATGTTCCTCTTGCATCGGCATTCAGCCTTCTTACGGTATCGTCAAACCAGATCTTTCTAGGTGCCAGGGTAGAAACTCCTTCTTCCTTCATATCTACCTTCTTTACCGCATATTTTGTTACCAGATTTCCTTTGGAATCACGTCCTTTGATGGCCAGTTCGGAGAAATTGATCTCCATTTTGTTCTTTCTGATTCTAGGATTTGGTTTTAAAAGCACAGTTACGGTTTCTGCTTCACCATTAGGGTTTGCTGAAAAATACAGTGTTTCGGAGCCTTTTTTATCTGAAGCTAACGGATAATCTGTATTTCTTGTCACTCCGGTTACAGAGAAACGTTTCATATAATAGGGTCCTTCTCTTCCTTCGCGGTAGATCATATTATACACTGTTCTTTTATCGTTTTTCTTCCAGATGGCAACGTGCAGGATATCTTTACCAACAAACGTTTTTGCCTCTACTTTTACCACTTTCATGCTTCCGTCTTTTCTGAAAATGATGATATCATCAATATCAGAACAGTCGAACAGATACTGGTCTTTCTTCAGAGATGTTCCGATAAAGCCTTCTTCAAAATTGGCATAAAACTTTTCATTAGCCACGGCAACTTTTGTAGCATCAATGGTATCAAAAATTCTAAGCTCTGTCTTTCTCTGCTTGTCTTTACCGTACTTTTTCTGAATATTTAAGTAATAATCGATGGCATAAGCGATCAGGTTTGCCAGATGGTATTTCACCTGTTCTATTTTGCCTTCCAGTGATGCAATATTTTCTTTAAATTTATCTAAATCGAATCTTGAAATTCTCTTGATCCGGATTTCAGTCAGTTTTAAGATGTCCTCTTCAGTAACAGCTCTTAAAAGATGTTTGGTATGTGGTTTTAATCCTGCATCAATGGTCTTTAGCACATCTTCCCAGGTTTTCACCTCTTCAATATCGTGGTAGATTCTATTTTCAATAAAAATTCTTTCCAGTGAAGAGAAATGCCAGCTTTCCTGAAGTTCGTGAAGCTCAATTTCAAGTTCTTTCTTCAATAATGACACCGTGTGATCTGTATTCATTTTCAGAATATCGGAAACATTCATGAACATAGGTTTGTCACCTACAATCACACAGGCATTTGGAGAAATTGTCACCTGGCAGTCTGTGAATGCATACAGGGCGTCAATTGTCTTATCCGGAGAAACATCATTATGAATATGAATCAGGATTTCTACTTTATCTGAAGTATTGTCCTCAATCTTTTTAATTTTGATCTTTCCTTTCTCATTGGCTTTTAAAATCGAATCAATAAGATCAGTGGTCGTTTTCGAATAAGGAAGCTCGGAAATCACCAATGTATGCTTATCCGTTTGGGTAATTTTGGCTCTTGCTCTTACTTTTCCTCCTCTGTGGCCGTCATTGTATTCTGAAACATCCAGATAACCGGCTGTTAAAAAGTCCGGATACAGCTCAAATCTCTTTCCTTTCAGATAAGCTACCGATGCATTGATAAGCTCATTGAAGTTATGTGGAAGTATTTTTGTGGAAAGCCCTACCCCAATACCTTCTACTCCCTGTGCAAGAAGCAAAGGAAATTTTACCGGCAGGTCGACAGGTTCATTATTTCTTCCGTCGTAGGATTTGGTCCATTCTGTAGTTTTAGGATTAAAGACTACTTCCAATGCAAAAGGGGTCAGCCTTGCTTCAATATACCTTGCAGCAGCTGCAGAGTCTCCTGTATAAATATTCCCCCAGTTTCCCTGAGTATCTATCAGTAATTCTTTCTGCCCTATCTGCACCATGGCATCTGTAATGGAAGCATCTCCATGTGGGTGGTACTTCATGGTGTTTCCCACGATGTTCGCTACTTTATTGTAACGGCCATCTTCCAGTTCCCGCATAGAGTGCATAATTCTTCGCTGAACGGGTTTCAAACCATCATACACCGAAGGGATAGCTCTATCCAAAATTACATAGGAAGCATAATCCAGAAACCAGTCTTTGTACAGACCGGAAACCTTCTTTAAACTTTCACCCTCATGCGAATATTCTTCTGTCGTCATCTGTTTTTTTGTCTTTTTTCTCTTTATTAGCTTTTACTACTTTGTTCAGAGAGAGTTTTAAATCGTTTACTTCTTTTCTGTTCAAATAAGAGATCTGATACTTCAGTATAGTAGATCCGTTATTCTTACTTGAAACAGTGATGTATAATCTTTTGATAAATAAAATACTGACTACATCATATTTTATCAGCTTATATTTTGGAAATTCATCGTGAAGAGGCTTCTCTAAAAAAGGAATAATATTCCTGTTTTTAAAGTTCAGGGCTTCTCCATCGCTGTCATATTCAAAAATCTGCCGTCCGCAAATATAGAAGATGATCAGCATTATAATAGGAACAATAATCAATAAATAACTTTCATCATCCAGTGCATTAAATCTATATTTATTAGCGATAAATGCAATTACTCCAAGTACCATTATCATAAGAAGAAGGGTGCTTAAAAAGTTATAAACTGATGCTTTATTACGGTTACTTAGTCTCATTATTTAATTTTTTTGGCTGTGTAAGTTTATAATTTCCTACTTCATCCAAAATTGTGTTTTTTTTCAGTCTTTATTAATGGCCTAAATTAGTTTTTTTAAGTTTTTAGTTTTCTACTTCATCCAGAATTTCTTTTTTAGCAATATCAGTATCATCTTCCACAACCAGGTTTTCCAGAATAAAAGTCTGTCTGTCCGGAGTATTTTTTCCCATATAAAACTCCAGAAGCTGTTCAATGGTCTGGTCTTTTCCTAACACCACAGGTTCCAATCTGATATCCTGACCTATAAAGTGCTTGAATTCATCCGGAGAAATTTCTCCTAACCCTTTAAATCGTGTGATTTCAGGATTTTTCCCCAGATCATTTAATGCTTTTACTCTTTCGGCTTCTGAATAACAGTATCTTGTTTCTTTCTTATTTCTTACCCTGAATAAGGGAGTCTGAAGAATATAAAGGTGTCCGTTTTTAATCAGATCAGGGAAGAATTGCAGGAAGAACGTAATCATCAGCAAACGAATGTGCATTCCATCCACATCGGCATCGGTTGCAATAATCACCTGATTGTATCTCAGGTCTTCCAGACTTTCTTCAATATTTAAAGCAGCCTGAAGAAGGTTAAATTCTTCATTTTCATATACCACTTTCTTGGTAAGACCATAGCAGTTCAATGGTTTACCTTTCAGTGAGAATACAGCTTGCGTTTCCACATCTCTGGATTTTGTGATAGATCCTGATGCAGAATCTCCCTCGGTAATGAAGATCTGAGTATCTCCTTTTCTTTCAGCTTTCTGATCGTTATAATGCTGTCTGCAGTCACGAAGTTTTTTGTTGTGAAGAGAGACTTTTTTAGCTCTTTCCCTAGCCAGTTTCTGAATTCCGGAAAGTTCTTTTCTTTCTCTCTCGGAAATCAGTATTTTTCTTTGGACCGCCTCCGCAATTTCCGGGTTCTTATGTAAAAAGTTGTCCAGTTTGCTTTTTAGGAAATCAATGATGAATGTTCTTACGGTTGGTCCGTTCGGTCCCATATCATTAGATCCTAATTTTGTTTTGGTCTGGGATTCAAAAACCGGTTCTTCTACATTGATTGAGATAGCGGCAATGATAGACTTTCTGATATCAGAAGCTTCAAAGTTCTTATTAAAAAACTCACGGATCGTCTTCACATAAGCTTCACGAAATGCATTAAGGTGGGTTCCACCCTGCGTGGTATTCTGTCCGTTTACGAATGAGAAATAGGTTTCCATCTGAGATTTGTCAGTATGGGTGATTGCCACTTCAATATCGTCATCTTTCAAATGAACGATAGGATAAAGGGTCTCACTTTCCAGTTCTTCTTCAAGGAGATCTTTAAGACCGTTTTCAGAGAAATAGGTTTCTCCGTTGAAAAGAATTTTCAATCCCGGATTCAGGTATGCATAATTGCGGAGCATTCTTTCGATATACTCTTTTCTGTATTTGAAGTGCAGGAATATATCTCCATCCGGAATGAAAGAAATTTCAGTACCATTTCTGTCTGAAGTCTCTTTTTCTTCAAAGTTTTCTTTGATAAGTCCCTGGGAGAATTCTGCAGCTTTCATTTTCCCGTCACGGAAAGAACGTACTCTGAAATACTCAGAGAGTGCATTTACCGCTTTGGTACCTACTCCATTTAACCCTACAGATTTTTTAAACGCCTTACTGTCGTATTTACCTCCGGTGTTCATTTTGGAAACCGCATCTACTACTTTTCCCAATGGGATTCCACGTCCAAAGTCACGAATTGTAACTTTACCGTCATCTACTTTTATTTCGATTCTTTTCCCTGATTTCATCCTGAACTCATCAATAGAGTTATCCAGGATTTCTTTAAGCAGAATATAAATACCATCATCGGCGGAAGACCCGTCACCAAGCTTCCCGATGTACATGCCGGGGCGCAGACGGATGTGTTCCTGCCAATCGAGGGTTCTGATATTATCTTCTGAATAGGTTGGATTTATTTCTTGTGACATATATGATTTCAGCAAACATACAAAAATACGAAATTGTATAAAATTATCCGAATTTTTTCAGTTTGTTTTTTTAAAGATTTTTCCAAAAATATTGCAGTATTATCAACCAAATTATATATTTCACATGATTATTCCATTAAATATGAATATAAGCAATAACTTACTGTTTATTTTCTTTCATTATACTAGTTGTTTCATTTGTAATGCCAAAATTCCGGGTATGGTAAATGATAATGAAGGAGACGTGCTCAACAGTTCTTATACTTACGGGTATAGTCAGGATGAAGACGGGCCCATCTATGTAAGAAGTGACAATATTTTCCCAGGTTGACGGAACAGAATTTAAGAAATTGTTTCGGAGGTTAAATTGTTTGACTTTTAAGACGGTTGGCTTTTAAGCTCTTACTCACTTGTAAAAGGGTAAATATTTATCTTTTTTCTAATTTCCCGATCATATTTTTCAGCATAGCAGGCACAATTAACTTATGAAAAGGGCGAACAGGAAGAAAATATAATACACCCAGCCAATTATGGAACTTTACCGTAGTGGATATGGTAAGGGATTTTTCATCAAGATGATCTTTATTTTCATCAAATAAAAGAGAAACTCTGAAATCCAGATGCTTATCATCTTCCCCGATAACAATTTCATTATCCGTTTTATCAAACACTGTAAAAATACCCATGCGCTCTCCCACTTCACATTTAAAAACCTTTTCCATCTGCTGCTTTTCTGTTTCAGATCCTGTTTTCAGTCCAAATAACCTTACTACCTTATTTCTGAAAGCAAACATTTTCTTTCCCCATTTCGGCCCACTGGTAAAGAATACATTTCCGATTTCTGTGATATCAATATTCCGGCTGCCATGTTTCAATTCTCCTTCAAAACTATCAACATAATCAAAATCTTTTTTTCCCTGAGATAAAACTGATTTTTCCGGAAACTCCGTCTTCTTAATCTTCATTGTTATTGTTTTTTATAGTGGTGTGTCTAACAAATGTAGGTATCTTTCTATTGATTTAAAAGAAAAAAATCAAACATATGTTTAAAATCATATTTCCTCATTAAATTTATCATTCAAACCATTAACCTCCTCAACATCAACCTTCAGCCTATCTCTATTTAATTTTTATTTTTATAAGTGGAGTCTGTTTTAAATATTTCATTAAATTCGATCAACAAAACTGTTTTTATGATACAACTTCCTTTATCAAAACTTTCCAATGTAGGAACTACTATTTTCAGTCAGATGACTCAACTTGCCAACGAAAATGAAGCGATCAATCTTTCTCAGGGATTTCCGGATTTCATGCCTGACCTGGAGTTATTGAATCATTTAGATCATTTTATTAAAAAAGGCTTTAACCAATATGCCCCACTAGGTGGAATGATTGGTCTGAAGGAAGAAATTGCCAGAAAAATTGAAAACAGCCATCAGGCAACCTATCATCCCGACTCGGAAATAACAATTACAGCAGGGGGAACTCAGGCTATTTTCACTGCCATTGCTTCTTTTATCAAAAAGGAGGATGAAGTGATTATTTTTGAACCGGCCTATGACTGTTATGAACCTACTGTAGAACTTTTCGGAGGGATTGTAAAACGTTTTGAAATGAAAGCTCCGGATTATAACATCGACTGGGCTGCTGTAAAAAAACTTGTCAGTGACAAAACAAGAATGATTATCCTGAATAATCCCAACAACCCTTCCGGAAAAATACTGACAGAAAATGACATACAAGAGCTTATTAAGCTGGTAAAAGGAACTTCTATTCTTATTTTAAGTGATGAAGTGTATGAAAATATTGTTTTTGATGGAAAGCAACATTTAAGCATCTGTAAATATCCGGAATTGAAAGAAAGGAGTCTTCTCGTTGCTTCTTTTGGAAAACTCTTTCACGTTACCGGCTGGAAAGTAGGGTATTGTGCAGCTCCCAAAATCTTAACGGATGAGTTCAGAAAAGTACACCAATTCAATGTTTTCTGTGTCAACACTCCTATTCAGCTTGCACTGGCAGAGTATATGAAAAATGATGAGCATTATACCCAACTGAATCAGTTTTTCCAAGAAAAAAGAGATTTTCTGAGAAAAGGTCTTGAAGGAACATCTTTTGAGCTGCTGGATTGTGAGGGAACTTATTTTCAGGCAGTAAAGTATGATAAAATTTCGGATAAAAATGATTTCGATTTTGCATCTGAACTGACAATCAATCATAAGGTGGCGAGTGTTCCTTTTTCTTCGTTCTATAAAAATAAACTGAATGAGAATGTCATCAGGTTATGTTTTGCCAAGAAGCAGGAAACATTGGAGAAAGCTATTGAGAATTTATCAAGAGTATCATCATAATTTTAGTATGCTTTTGTGGAACTTAGACAAAGATTTTTACTCCAATTGTCATTGCGAGCAAAGCAATTTCATTAGAAGTTGTGAATTTGGAATACGCTAAGACGCGAAGAAATTTTATAAGCAAACGTTTTAAGGCGCAATGATTTTATCTCCGACAAAATTGTACTGCTCTAAAAATGACGCAGATATTTCAAAGGTCATTTTGGACGATGAACTTATATTTCTCTTTAATAGGTGAATTATAATCATTGATTTTCATATATTTATGAAATAACTAATCCATTAAATAATTAAAATCATGAAAAAAGGAATCATCTCACAAGGAAAAAAATTAAACAAAAAAGAATTAACTACAATCAATGGAGGGTTGGGTAGCGTAAGATGCACCAATTCTTCAGGGTATTGCGTATACATTGGTCCTGGTTGCAGTGAGCTCAAATGCCAGCTGCCGGAACCTCTTGAAGCTGTTGAGTAATTCAGCTTCAAAGAAATGATAAAATAAATACCTCGGGCGGCTCAAAAATGAGCCGCCCGAGGTATTATAATGACGATCTATCAAATATTATAAAAACATTCCTCCTGAAACTTCAATTCTTTGTCCATTGATCCATCCTGCATCTTCTGTACACAGGAATGCCACCACACCGCCAATATCATCGGGAAGTCCTACTCTTCCTAAGGCTGTAGCACCCGCTACTGCAGCATTGATCTCTTCATTATCTCTTACTCTTCCTCCTCCAAAGTCTGTTTCAATAGCTCCCGGAGCCACAACATTAGCTTTGATTTTTCTTGATCCTAATTCTTTGGCCATATATTTTGTGAGCATTTCTACTCCAGCTTTTATAGATCCGTAAACAGAAGATCCCGGTGTTGCAAATCTTGCCAATCCTGAAGATATATTGATAATTCCTCCTCCATCATTCATGAATGGCAAAAATTTTTGAGTCAGGAAAAATACTCCTTTGAAATGGATGTCTACCACATCATCCAGCTGTTCTTCTGTAACTTCCGCAATCGGCGAATATAAAGCTGTTCCTGCATTATTGATCAGGTAATCAATATGAGTACTTCCTGTATTTTCCTGCAGGTGATCTGTAACGTCTTTTACAAAAGCATCAAAATTTTTAATGTCCTTTGTATCCAGCTGGAAAGCAGCGGCATTTCGTCCCATTGCTTTTATTTCATTTACAACAGCTTCAGCTTCCTCTTTATTGCTTCTGTAAGTAATAATAACGTCTAATCCTTTTTGAGCAATCTTTAGTGCTGAGTTCTTTCCCAATCCACGGCTTCCTCCTGTTACCAGTGCGATATTTGTTTTTGTGTTCATTGTATTTTGATTATTTTGATGGTACAAAGTTGAGACATTTCCCGGCTGAAGTATTTGCTTGAATCAATCTGAAATTTGCAAAATTCAAATCAGGAACGAAATTCCAATGGGGTAAAAGAAGTTTTCCTTTTAAAGAAATTAGAAAAATGGGCAATTTCTTCGAAACCCAAGGCATAGGATATTTCTGAAACGTTCCATCTGGTCTGCTTTAAGAGTATTTTTGCTTCCTGGGTGATTCGGTCAGAAATAAGTTCCGTAGTCGTTTTTCCAGTGCTTTCTTTTAATCTTTTGTTTAAATAATTGACATGAACAGCTAATCTGTTGGCATAATCTTTTGCAGTCTTCAGCTGCAATCTCTGATCCCAGGATTCAATAGGAAATTGTCTCTCCAACAGCTCTATAAACAGAGAAACCACTCTCATAGAAGCATCATTTGAAGCGGATATTTTGGTAGCCGGCTGTAATTTCTGCCCATAATGAATGAGTTCAAGAACATAGTTTCTAATCAAATCATATTTAAAAACATAATCCGAATCTATCTCTTTTTTTATTTTTTTAAAAAGGCTTTCTATCTCTTCTGCAAGTTCATTGTCAATTTCAAATATAGGCACTCCTCCAGGTTGAAAAATAGGAAGATCTTCAAGATTATAATAGGATTTATCTTTAATGAAAAAGTCTTCTGTAAATACACAGAAACACCCCGACTGATCAGGATCTTCAGGGACCCAATGATACGGAACTTTTGGAGTAGCAAATAATAAGGCGTTCTGTTTTATTGAGATTACTTTGTCAGCATATTCTGCCCTGTTTCGTCCTCGTATAAAGCTTATTTTATAGTATTTCCTTCTGTTATAAGGCATTTCGGAAGTAGCCTTTGCCCTTTCTAGCGTCTGGGCGATATCGAAAACATTAAAGTGTCCGATATCTTTATGAAGTCCTTTTGGAAAAATACTTTCGAGATCTTTGCCTAATTTGGCGGCCATTTCTCTGTAAAAATCTTCCAGTGAGGTATGTGCTACTTTTTCCATGACAGATGATTTGTAAAATTCAAATATACGAAGTTATACCTATTAAAAATTTCAAACTAAACCCTATTTTTTCCATATATCGTGATATACTTCATTTATTTTTCTTACATTCGTTAAACTAACCTACTAAAAATCAAAACTATGAAAAACAAAAACTTAACTAACGGAAAAAAATTGAACAAAAAACAATTAAGAGTAATTACCGGCGGAAAAGAAATGTGTCTTCTACCAGACCTGACTTGTAAGAAGTTTTCTTTTGCCTGTGCAGAAATTCAATGCCAGCCTGGTATTGAAATTTAATAAACCAACGACGCGGAAAAGCTGAATAATAGCTTTATTTCATCATAAAAAAGTCGCTACCTTGCTTGGAAGCGACTTTTATTTTATGTCTACATTTATTAGATAACAATACCTCCAATATTCTTTAGAATCCATTTACCATCCACATATTCTGCTGCATAATCATTGGTAAAACTGCTGCCTGATTCGTAGATATAAAATATATTTGAATCCTGATCATTTGTTTGAATTTTGGAAATATCTTCCTCAGTAACATCGGTTATTCTCGTATAATAGGTTTGATTATTTTTTTCTTCAGGTATAAATAATACTCTAAGATTAGAATTGATCTGATGGAAGTAATCACAATCACTCTTATAAATTTGGAATGTATAATGTAATTTTTTCATATCCACCATTCCATACTTTGGCAGCAACAATTCATAGAGCTGGGTAAATTTATTCCTTTCAGATCTAAACATAGGATTCATATCATCAAAATCATTGATTCCGTCACCATCAGTATCCTTGTTCTCAGGATTTAAACCAAAACTTTTTTCAAAAATATCATTGTAACCATCGTTATCTGAATCTTTCATCAGGTCTTTTAAGTTTATTTTAAATAATTTTCCATCCTCCATCGCTGAATAATCATCATAACCCGGAAGCCCCGCTACCTTTATGATTTTCACAAGACTTCCTTCAAATTGAAAAAACCCGTCTTTTATGATTGGTATTTCCAGTATTTCATTTATATAATAATGGCTAAAGCTCAGCCCTATAAAGTACGCCTTAGGTATATTATTTTCGATTTTCAGCAGCCAGAATCCCATCCTATTTCGTCCCAAAGCGTACAGGGCATTTCCTACTTGCTGTTGGGAATAATATAAAAACTGATCTGAAAATTTGTCCCTGAATGTTTTAAATTCTTTGTCCTGTCTTTTAAATATATTTTCAGATTCTTCAGAACTAATATTGCTGTGACTTACTGTGCTGTCTTCCTTAAAACTTCTGTATTTTTTAAGATTTGTAATTTGCAAATAATCTGGCTTTTCGTCTATTATTTGTTTTACTGTATAAGGCCTTTGTTCTTTATAGCTTTCAAATACCTGGTCTCTGCGATTAATAAAACAGTTTTCTTCTGTCGATTTTGAGCATGAGAAAAATAAAATAAGACTTGCGAAATAAAATATTTTCATAGTTAATGTTTAGCACATGAATGCAAAAAACGCTCCCAAATACATGGAAGCGTTTTTTATTATAAACGAACTTTAATATTTTCTTATACATTGAATCTGAAGTGCATGATGTCTCCATCCTGTACTACATATTCTTTACCTTCTACAGAAAGCTTTCCGGCTTCTTTGATTTTCACTTCAGAACCATACGTGATATAATCGTTATATTTGATTACTTCTGCACGGATAAATCCTTTTTCAAAGTCAGTGTGGATTACTCCTGCAGCCTGTGGCGCTGTCCATCCCTGCCCGATAGTCCAGGCTCTTACTTCTTTCACTCCGGCAGTAAAATAAGTCTGAAGTTTTAAAAGATCGTAAGCTTTTCTGATCAAACGGTTAACCCCCGGCTCAGTAAGACCTAATTCTTCAAGGAAAATTTCTCTCTCTTCAAAAGTTTCAAGCTCATTGATATCAGCTTCTATCTGTGCAGCTAACACAACTACTTCTGCACCTTCATTCTTAGCCATCTCTTCAATCTTACCAATCCAGTCATTTCCGTTTTTGATAGAATTTTCATCTACATTACAAACGTAAAGTACAGGTTTATTGGTTAACAACTGAACTTCTCCAATAATTGCTTTTGTGAAATCATCGGTAGCAAATTCTCTTGCATTTTTACCATCTTCAAGGAATTTCTGTAAATTCTGAAGTGTTTCGTAAGTAAGGATATCTTCTTTCTTCCCTGATTTGATGAATTTCTTAGCCTTTTCAACTGCTTTCCCTACTGTTTCAAGATCTTTCAATTGCAGCTCGATATCAATAATTTCTTTATCTCTTAAAGGATCTACAGAACCTTCAACGTGGATGATATTTCCGTTATCAAAACATCTTAAAACGTGAATAATTGCTTCACACTCACGGATATTGGCCAAGAACTGGTTCCCCAATCCTTCTCCTTTGCTGGCTCCTTTTACAAGACCTGCAATATCAACAATCTCAACTACAGCTGGTAAAACTCTCTCAGGTTTTACGATTTTCTCCAGTTCAAACAATCTCTGATCCGGTACAGAAACCGTTCCAAGGTTCGGTTCAATAGTACAGAAAGGATAGTTTGCTGATTGAGCTTTTGCATTACTCAAACAGTTAAAAAGAGTTGATTTACCTACATTCGGCAGGCCTACGATTCCACATTTCATATTGTAAAATTCAAAGTTTAAGGTTTAGGGGTAACCCAAGGTTTTTCCAACTTTAAACATTGAACTCTGAACCTTGAATTACGAGTGTGCAAAGATAGTAATTTTTGAGGGAGTTTCATAATAAAAAAATCTGCCAGTATTCTGACAGATTTTCTAAAGGTTCGGATTCACCGGCTGTTTTATGGATTATCTCCTGTGGCATTCTGAGCCAGCGGAACATCATTCGGTGCTTCCTGTAAAGTTTTATCTAAAGTAAATAAAGACTCATCAGTAGCTCTGTCACCACCAGCGATTTTTAATTTATCAATTAAGTTTTGAGCTAAGGTCTCTTCTTCAATCTGTTCCTGTACAAACCACTGCATAAAATTCCACGTTGCCCAGTCTTTTTCTTCCATAGAAAGATCTACAATTCTGTAAATAGCAGTTGTATTGTCAACTTCATGTTTAAAAACGCCATCAAAACAGGCTGTAAGGCTGTCCGGATCTGCCGGAGGAGCCGGAATAGCATCTACTTTTGGTTTTCCGCCTCTGTTTAAAATATATTCCATGAATTTGATTGAGTGATTTCGCTCTTCCTGAGCATGGCGGTAAAGAAAGTTAGCAATTCCCTGATAGCCTTTATCATCGGCCCAAATTCCATAAGATAAAAAAACGTGTGATGCATGAATCTCCTTATTCATCTGGTCACTAAGTGCTTTTTCCATGTTGGTGGAAAGTCTGTTAGTATTCATAATGTTATATTTTGATGATTATGGGATGAATCATGCAAAAATGATTCCGATACAAATTAGATTTTAAACATAATTATTTATTCCTGTTTTTTATTTAATTGAAAATCATTATTTTAAGCTAATAATTTATAGTTGTTCTAAAATAAAAACCAGTTCTATTGGAGAACTGGTTTTTAAATTTATAACTGAGATTGCTTCACCTTACGGTTCGCAATGCCCCATAGTAGATAGAAGTTTGCAAATTAAATTTTTTTGCCTTTTATCAAAATAATCTATTTAATTTTTCTGGCGATATAGTCACTTTCATTTCCTAATCTGTCGATAGCTTTTATGGCAACTGCACTCAGCTTTTTACCGTCTTTAAATTTAGGAATGTCTTTTGAAAGAGTATCCAGTGTTAAAATTTCGGTTTGCCATACTCCATTGTATTGAGTAAAAAGAACCCACTGGAAGACATCAGCAGCATTTTTTGTACTCCAGCTGGTCTGTACGAAACTTCCGTTGTCTGCAATAAACAATGTAGGGGTCTGCAATGGAACAGCTTTTATCCATGGAGATTTTGGTACTAATGCTTTTTCACTGTACGGTCCGTTTTTTAAAGCAGGCAGCATATTCGGATTTTTAATAAGTCCGGCAATGCTCCAGTGAATTTCTCCGGCATCATTTTTCAGGATATTTCTGGAGATTGCAATTTGGTTTTTGATTTCTGTTGGGCGGTCTGATACTTTAATCTCAACAGTGTTCAATCCCGGCCATAAGTGACGGTTCATTGTGTTTTCAGATTGCCACCAGCTTAACAGGGCTTCAAAACCTTGTCCTTTGGAATCAATTGGCCAGTAAAGTTGTGGGGAAAAGTAATCTACCCAACCTTTATTTAACCATAATTTAGCATCTGCATATAGCTCGTCAAATTGTGAAGATCCTACCACTCCTGCAGGGTATCCGGGTTTCCAGATTCCGAATGGGCTGATTCCGAATCGTACATTATTTTTTTCAGCATGGATTTCTTTATAGATACGCTCTACAAATTTGTTAACGTTATCTCTTCTCCAGTCTGCTCTGGACAAGGTCCCACCACTGCTTACGTAAGCATTCCAGGTTGCATTATCTGGAAAATCAGCCCCTCTGTTATAGGTTGCGTAAGGATAGAAATAATCATCAAAATGCACGGCATCAATGTCATATCTTTTAACAATATCTCTCACCACATTGGATACGTGGCCTTGTGTTTTTGGGTTGGCGGGATCAAACCAGTACATTCCGTTTTTTAATCTTAAAACAATATCGGACAGCTTATTGGCCATTGACAGATTATTCACGGTACCACCGTTGGTATGATGTGCGCGGTAAGGGTTTAACCAGACATGCAGTTCCAAGCCTCTTTTATGGGCTTCTTCTATCCAAAACTGAAGTGGATCATAGTTCGGAAAAGGAGCCTTTCCTGTTTCGCCAGTCAGAAAGTAAGACCAGGGTTCAATATTACTTGTATAGAGGGCATCTGCGGAAGGTCTGATCTGAAAAATAGCAGCATTGAAATTGTTATCTCTCAACATATCAAGCATACTGATTGCTTCTGCTTTCTGCTGTTCTACCGTAAGATCATTTCTTGAAGGCCAGTTGATATTGGCTACACTCGCGATCCATGCTCCACGGAACTCTCTTTTGATTTCCGGAAGATTGGTTCTGAAATTTTCTTCAGTTGAAACTGCAGTTCCTGTAGCAGGTTTTGTTGTTACAACAGGTACTTTTGGCGGGGTTGTATTGTTGGTGGGTTTTGTTGTGCTGTTTTGAGTTGGAGGAGTCTTTACAACATTGTTCTGAACAGAACATGAAGTAGTGTAAGACGCAAAAATTCCTAATAAAACGATAAGCTTTAATTTATGTATTCTCATATATTGGTCGGAAGAAGGATTCTAAGATATTAAAAATGCAAAACTAATGATATAAAGGCGATTATCCGAATTTGAAATATTCTTTTTTAATGATATAAATAACTTCTGCCCTGTTCAGCAATTTACAATTCCGCTTTGAATGACCATCAGCACTACATATATCTCTTTATTAATCCTCTGTCGTAAGGTCTGTTTTATAGGTTTCCGGAATCAGTGTTATATTAACGATGATAGCCAGGACCACGAGGACTAATGGGTAAATCAAACCTATAAAGGGAGAAAGAAACGCGCTCACAACAAAACTGGTCTTAAGAAACTCTGTTACAAAAGCGGTAGCTCCCCCAATAAAACCGTTTCCCATATTCTGGGCAAATCCCATACTGGTATATCGTATTTTGGTAGGAAAAATTTCCAGCATAAAGGCACCCAAAGGGCCATAAGTAGCAGCTGCAGCCACTGAAAGCAAAAAACTCAGCCCCACAATCTTCAATATGGCAGCTGTACTGATTGAATGTACTTCATCAATACCCTGAGGATTTCCGATTTTCATAAAAAGATAAAAAGACAGCGGAATCAGAATAAGACTTGAAACCAAGCCTCCAATGAGTACTTTTTTACGTCCAATTTTATCACTCAATGCGCCGAAGTACTGGTAAAAATATACACTTAAAAACATGGCTATTCCGGTAATCAGTAGAACAGTAGTATTTTCAAGCTTCACGGTATTCTGCAAAAAGAAAAATACAACAAACTGATTGGTCTGCATCACCGAACTCTGTGCGGCATTACCTCCAAAAATAGCTTTCAACATTGTTTTCACGTTACCTTTTGTTGTAAATGCCTCTTTAATCGGTGACTTGCTCGTTTTTCCGGATTTTTTAAGCTCTGCAAAAACAGGACTCTCATGAAGTCTTTTTCGTATGAAATAGCTTAAAATGACCAGTACAGAACTTAAAAGAAAGGGAATTCTCCACCCATAGCTGTTAAAATCTGCTTCAGACATTGTACTTTCTGTTATAAAAACGACACCTAAGCAAACCAACAGCCCCACGGGAACTGTAGCCTGAATAAATCCTGTGTAAAAGCCTCTTTTTTCCATCGGAGCATGTTCTGCCACATAAATAACGGCACCGGCATACTCGCCACTGATCGCTAACCCCTGCAACAATCTGCACAGCAGTAACAAAACCGGAGCTGCCCAACCAATACTGGAAAAATTAGGAATACAGCCAATCAAAAACGTAGAAGCTCCCATTAAAACCAATGAAATAAGGAAGGAATATTTTCGGCCTACTTTATCGCCTATATTTCCAAAAATAAGGGATCCTATCGGACGAAACATAAATGACGATCCTACTATGGCAAGGGTCTCCAGAAAGTGAGACCCTTCCGACGGGAATAAGTTTACGGAGAGAACTTTTGCCAGAATTACAGCAAGCAACATATCGTACCACTCAATCAATGTTCCTACGGATGATGCAACAATAACAGTTTTAATATCATTTTTATAGGTATCATTTGCTATATCCATTTATTGTATCATTTTATATTATAACAGGTTTTTTATGATATCGCAACGTTTCGTTGCTTTATGAACAAACATACAATTAATTCTATACTAAAATCAATAACTTATTTATTTCATTTAAAACATACAAAATGAATAAAAAAAATCATTTGAAACCTGTAAAATAATTGAAAAAGAAATACAACAGCTTAAAACAAATAAAACATATCATCATACCCTACCCTTGTAAAAACAAAAAAGCCCCGAAAATCGAGGCTTTATTATATTTTAAGAATTTCGGATTATGCTTTCGCTCCTCTTTCTACTCTTTTTCTTTCTTCTTCTGAAAGGATTTTCTTTCTCATTCTGATGAAGTTTGGAGTTACCTCAATAGCTTCATCTCCCTGGATATATTCCATACATTCTTCAAGAGAGAATAGGATTTTCGGAGCAACACCAGTATCTTTATCTTTACCAGAAGCTCTCATGTTGTTCAACTGTTTTGCTTCTACGATGTTTACTACCAAATCTCCCGGCTTGTTTTGCTCACCGATGATCATTCCTGTGTAGATTTCCTCACCCGGATCAACGAAGAACTTACCTCTATCCTGTAATTTAGCAATAGAATATTCTGTAGCCGGACCTGTAGTTTTGCTGATCAAAACACCATTGTTTCTTCCAGGAATATTTCCTTTGAAAGGCTTATATTCTGTGAAACGGTGTGCCATAATAGCTTCCCCTGCAGTAGCTGTCAACATCTGAGAACGTAGTCCGATCAAACCTCTTGAAGGAATTTCAAACTCCATGTGCTGCATTTCACCTTTAGTTTCCATGATGTGAAGGTCACCTTTTCTCTGAGTTGCCAGGTCGATTACTCTTGAAGCAAATTCTTCAGGAACGTCAACAACCAAAGATTCATAAGGCTCACATTTTTCACCATCAATTTCTTTGAAGATAACCTGTGGCTGGCCAATTGTCATTTCATACCCTTCTCTTCTCATTGTTTCAATCAAAACTGATAAGTGAAGAATACCTCTACCGAAAACAAGGAATGTGTTAGCATCGTCTGTCTGCTGAACTCTTAATGCCAGGTTCTTCTCTAATTCTTTTGTTAATCTTTCTTTCAGGTGGTTAGAAGTAACATATTTACCATCTTTACCGAAGAAAGGTGAATTGTTGATAGAGAACGTCATATTCAACGTAGGCTCATCAATGGCAGTTCTTTCCAATGGCTCAGGATTTTCAAGATCAACGAATGAATCACCAATCTGGAAAGCATCAAAACCTACTACGGCACAGATATCTCCTGCCTGTACTTCAGTTACTTTTTTCTTTCCTAGTCCTTCGAAAACGTAAAGTTCTTTTACTTTTCCTTTTACAATTTTACCTTCTGCCTGAGCAAGACCAATCCACTGAGATTCTTTGATCTCACCTCTTGTCACTTTCCCGATGGCAATTCTTCCTAAGAAAGAAGAGAAATCAAGAGAAGTAATCTGCATCTGAAGATTTCCTTCTGTTATTTTCGGTTCAGGAACATATTGTAAAATACCATCTAATAGTGGTAAAATGTCTTCAGTCTGTTCTAATGAAGTGTTGAACCAACCTTGTTTTGAAGATCCGTAGAATGTAGGGAAATCCAATTGCTCTTCTGTAGCTTCAAGGTTGAAGAACAAGTCAAATACCTTATCATGAACTTCGTCAGGACGGCAGTTTGGCTTATCAACTTTATTGATAACCACTAATGGTCTCAATCCTAACTCCAATGCTTTCTGTAGTACGAATCTTGTTTGTGGCATTGGTCCTTCGAACGCATCTACCAACAAAATAACTCCATCAGCCATTTTCAATACTCTTTCTACTTCTCCACCAAAATCGGCGTGACCAGGAGTATCAATTACGTTAATTTTTGTGTCTTTATAAGTAACAGAAATATTCTTGGATAAGATAGTGATCCCTCTTTCTCTTTCAAGATCGTTGTTATCCATAATTAACTCCCCACTCTCCTGATTTTCTCTGAAAATGTTGGTAGCGTGAATGATCTTGTCAACCAAAGTCGTCTTTCCGTGGTCAACGTGTGCGATAATCGCAATATTTCTAATGTTTTGCATAAAAGATTTTTACGGGTGCAAAAGTAGTGATTTTTAATGAAAAAATATTTACTTATGCAAATATTTAATATTATGTTTAAAATACTTATTTACAAGACAATAAAAAAAGAGTGTTAAAAAAACACTCTTAAACTATTTAAACGCAAGCTTGTATCTCACATGGATCTACTGCAGGCGGTTCTCCACATATGATGTCGAATTCTGCACAATTGCTGGAAAATCCGGTTGCCCAACCCCATCTTACGGCACAAGTATCGGCGTCTTTACATCTAACCATTCCTTTAACGATTCCTCCCTGAACTGATTTCATTTCACTTCTGGAAATTTTTCTAAGATTTCTCATGTTGTTTTGTTTATTTGTTATTAGCATGATAAAAATATAAAAAAAAACGTAACAACAATTACTTATTACAATATTTAACATTTAAAAAAAACAAATCAACTTTCTTTGTATCAATGCCTTATCAATCGGTAAAAAAGTACCAGATCAATTAAAACTACAATAAAAAATTTCACAAGAAATGATTTTTTGGAAACTTTATGATTGAAAATAATCATTCCGGAGGCTGCTCCTACAACACCTATAAGAGATATTCCTAAAAGCATATTTTCTGAAATTCTCCATTGGTGCTTTCTGGCTTGCCATTTATCAAAACCAAAGACACCAAATGTCATCAGATTAACTATTAATAGAAAAGGAATCATTTTAAAATTAATTTAAAACAAAAATAAAGTTTAATTTATATTTAGGAAAATCCGGAAATTTAAATTCAATACAAAAGCGAGATTTGTACCTCAATCAGAATAAGATTATTTAATTTTGTCCACCGTTAAAATAACAAATCAATGACAGTACATGATCTTGCAGGAAGCTATGCTATTGAAGGAAGCAATCAGGAAGAATCATCCCAGGCTTCTTATCATGGTATATTAACTTTATCTATTGATGAAAACAACCGTATTATTGCCCAGTGGGTTATTGGTGATCATCTGCAACATGGGACAGGGTTTTATAAAGACCATATTTTAGTGATCAACTTCAACTATGAGGGTGAAGATCATAAAATCTATAAAGGAGTTGCTGTATACCGTTGTCTGAGTAAAGATATATTGGATGGTTTCTGGTCTGAAAAACATGGTAATCCTTTGTATCTCGGAAGTGAATATTGTGTAAGGATTCAGAATTCAAGGATTTTGAATTGATCTTGTTACAAGGTCAAATAAAGTTTATAAAAATAAAAAGGGCTGCCTTTATCAAGACAACCCGGTAGTTATTATAATTTCAATAACTTATTTTTTAGCTTTTACATCGATAGCAATCTCGATATCTTTGCTGATCATCCATTCTGCCGGATCTGCTTCTGAAGTACCGAATTTAAGTCCCCAATCTGCTCTGTTTACTGTAAATTTAGCCTGAATAGCAGCAGAATTTTCTGCTACATCTACTTTAGCAGGGAAAGTAACGTTCATTGTTTTTCCTGATAATGTAAGGTTTCCGCTTACTGTTTTATTAGCTCCTGCTACAGCTTCTTTCGGTGCTTCTTTCAGATCTGTAACGCTTGTAATTTTAAAATCTGAAGTTGGGTTTTTCGCTGTATCAAAGAAGTCAGCGCTTTTCAAGTGAGTTTCAAGTTCTGCAGGTTTTTTATCTTTTTCTGTAACTGAAGCCGGATCTACTTTAATAGAGTTCATATCAATAACAAAGTTTCCTGCTGAAACCTGACCAGCATCAACACTAAGGTCTCCAGACTTTATAGTAAGTGTTCCCCAACGTGGAGCCATACCTCCTTTGTGAGTAGCCTTCCAGTTTACTACTGAACCTACTGTATCTACTGCAAGTACTTCACCTTTGCTCTCCGCTACTGTTTGCTCTTGAGCTGTAGCAGCAGTATCTGCCGTTTTTCCTTTATCACATGATGCTAAAAGCAATCCTACTCCTACTAATGCAATTACGCTAATTTTTTTCATATTGAACCGTTTAAAAAGTTTGTTGAAATTTTGTTGTTTTCGGATACAAAAATAGAAAAACCTATTCGGAGGTACCTTATCATACATCAAGAAATACAATATTTAAATTATTTGCAGTTGTAAATCCACTTACGGGACACCTCTGCTCTATATTGTGAATCATAAGTGATTGAGAAAACTTTATTCTTTTCGGTTTTATTTCCAGAGTAATCAACTGAACTATCTTTCTGTATATTTCCTTTAGCAACCAATCCTGTATCTGAATAATCTATATAGGTGCCATCGTGTTTTTTTCTAAATACAAAAATCCGTTCATACTCCTGCACTCTGCATTTTTAGATACTTCAGTATCTGCGTTTGTGCAAGACACCACTAAAGAGCAGCAAATAGAAAAACACAGATATTTTCTAATGTTAATCGTTCTCACGTTATTCGTTTTTAATATAAACAAATATTAAATATTTAAACACATTATTCAATAAGCAAAAAAATTAAACATTATTTTTCTATTATTTAAGATTATATTAATGAAGATCTCTTACATAGCCTAATTCCAAATATCTTCATATCATTTTTATAGTTTTATTTTATTATTACAACATCACAATAAAAATGTATTTTTGGCGCTTTGTAGGAAAAACGCAAATTTTAATGAAATATGTCAAAAAAACTAATAACACTATTAGCAATAAGTACAATCTACTGTCTTAATGCACAAACCAAGGCCGAAGAAGCTCTCAAAACATTTGAAAAAAAATACCCACAGGAAAAAATACATCTTTTATTGGATAAAAGCAGTTATGTGGCAGGAGAAAACCTATGGTTTAAGTGTTTTGTATTTGATGGCTATACTACATCTTCCATTTCCACTACTCTATTTGTAGAGCTTTATGACAGTAATAAAAATCAGATCAGTAAAAAATCAATTCCATTAATTAACGGAGAAGGGAGTGGTAACATTTCTCTTGCCGGCTTCAAGGAAGATGTTTACTATATCAGAGCTTATACCAGTTGGATGGCAAATTTTAATGAAGATTTTCAGCTTATTAAACCTATTGCCATTTATAATCCTTCATCTCCGGAGAAACTGATAGAGAATCCAATTCCATGGACTGTTACAGCATATCCGGAAAGCGGAACCTTTATAGATGGGATTAATACAAAAATAGCCGTACGATTACAATCCAACGGAACAGCTCCTTCTGAATGGGAAGGATACGTCATAGATTCTGATAGCCCAGATACAAAAATCACAACATTTAAAGGATTTGATCAAAATATCGGAATATTTAATATCACTCCTAAAACCGGAAAGAAATACCAGCTGATTGTTCAGGATAAGAATGGGCAAAAACAAAACATTATACTACCTGAAGTTTCTACATCCGGAATAAACCTGCAGGTGGCAAGTGATAAAGACCATGTAAAATATACGATAAAGTCCAAAAATCTCTCTCAGGACTCACAATATTATACTGTTTTGGGAACCATCAACAACCAACTTGTTTATAAAGCTAAGATTAATAAAATCAATAATGAAACCCAATACTCTATTTCCAACAGCCAACTTGTGAATGGAATTTTGCAACTTACCGTTTTTGATGATAAAGAGAATGTGATTTCCAACAGACTTGCTTTTGTACAGCCGCAGTTATTACAGTTCAAGCAACCTTCATTACAGTCTGTTTCGTTAAAAGATACACCACGAGGAAAAAATTCATTTGATATTCCTAAAGATGCGAATTACTCCAATTATACGGTTTTAGTCATTGACGCCAATACCAAGAGTTCGGAAGAAGATCAAAGTTTACTAAGTTCTTTGTGGTTAACCGGAGATATTACTTCACCTATTACTAATCCTGCTCAGTATTTTACAAAAAACCGCAATACAGATGCTTTGGATGCCCTGCTGATTTCAGAAAAGTGGAAACGTTTTGAATGGAAATCCATTATGACAGGCAATTACCCGATGATAAAATATCAGCCGGAAAGTTATCTTTCTTACAAAGGAAAAGTAAATATTCAAGGAAAACCTGCTCCCAATACAGAAGTAAATTTAATTTTCAATTCCGGTTCGGGCCCTAAGGTATTTCAGATAAAATCAGATAACAATGGCTTTTTTGTTTTGAATAACTTAATCTTTGAAGATTCTATGAAATTTTCATATCAGTTAAATTCTGATTCAAAGGAACCCAACAATAATTATTCAGTTTATTTTCAACCTAATTTTAATTTCATTCCTTATTCAAAAAAACTTCCATCAAATCCTTATAAGTTAACACAAAGACTTCCTGATGATAAACCTTCCGAAGAAATCAACCGATTGATTATAGCTCTCAATACTCAAAAAATAATCAATGAAAAAGTTATTAATATTGAAGAAATAAAGATCAAAGGAGAATTGAGAGGTAAAACAAAGAAATTAAATAATGAGCTAAGCAGCGCTTTATTCAGAAGCGCCCATGAAGATGTTTTTGACTTTGTGAATGATACAAGTGCCATCATCTCTACCAATATCTTACAATGGCTACAGGGGAGAGTTGTGGGACTAAGTATACAGTCACAAAACGGAACCTCTACCCCATATTTTCGGGGAGAAAAAATCAGTATCTACCTTGATGAAATGTCCGTAACACCTGATCAGATAGCCAATATGTCTGTATCTGACATTGCGATGGTTAAAGTCATAAAAGGTTTTTTTGCCGGAGGGTTTGGAGGCGGCAATGGTGCTATAGCCATTTACACCCGTAGAAGTAATTTTTCTGGGAAGATTATAGATAGAAGTCAACCATCACAATTGAGACAGATAAAATTATCAGGATATGATAAAGAAGCTTCATTTGAAAGTCCTGATTATGGAAATGAAAAATTTAAAAGAATTGAACAGGATACCCGAAGTGTTCTTTACTGGAATTCCTTTATTGAAGCACAGCCTGAAGAATCATCAAAAATACAGTTTTATAACAATGATGATGCAAAAAAGTATAAAGTGATCATAATAGGATATGATAAAAACAATGATGCTCCTCTTTATTACAATGAAGTTCTGCCTTAATTAATTTAAAACTTATCATACAGCCCCCGATTGCTACACAATGCGATCGGGCTTTTTTATACCTGCATTCTCGTTTTTTCATCCCAAAACCCTATTTTAGCTATCCGAAAACAGAACAATGACGACCGTAGAATTTATACAGAAGCAGCTTAACATTTCTGAGAAGAGCATCAACAATACTTTACAATTATTAGCAGAAGACTGCACCATTCCTTTTATTTCCCGTTACCGAAAAGATAAAACCGGAAATCTAGATGAAATACAGATTGAACAGATCTCAAAGATCAGCAAGCAGTTTGAAGATATTGTCAAGAGAAAAGAGTCTATCTTAAAATCTATAGAAGAACAAAACGCTCTAAGCCCTGAGCTTCAACAGAGAATTGAAGACAGCTTTGATATTCAGGAGCTGGAAGATCTATACCTGCCTTTCAAAAAACGTAAGAAAACAAAAGCTGATACCGCCAAGGAAAAAGGATTGGAACCTTTAGCAAGGATCATTATGAGTCAGAAAAATAATGACATCCGGTTTCTGGCTTCAAAATATCTGAACAATGATGTTACTTCCGAAGAAGAAGCGCTTCAGGGTGCAAGAGACATCATGGCAGAATGGATCAACGAAAATATGTATGTCCGCAAGAATCTCCGCAGGCTCTTTCAGCGTAAAGCAGTTGTTACTTCCAAGGTCGTAAAAGCTAAAAAAGATGAGGAAGATGCCCAAAAATTCTCCCAATATTTTGAATGGGAAGAAAGCCTTAGCAGAACTCCTTCTCACAGACTTCTGGCCATGTTACGAGCGGAAGCGGAAGGTTTCGTAAAAACAAATGTAGGAATAGATAAAGAAGAAGCTATTGACTTTATTGAAAAAGCCATTATAAAATCTAATAATGAAAGCTCAGACCAGATTGCACTGGCCATAAAAGACAGTTATAAAAGGCTTCTTGAACCTGCTATCTCCAATGAAGCCCTACAGGAAGCCAAAGAAAAGGCAGACAAAAAAGCGATTGAAATATTCTCTGAGAATTTAAGTCAGCTTCTGCTTGCACCTCCTTTGGGAGAGAAAAGAATCCTGGCAATAGATCCGGGATACAGAAGCGGGTGCAAAGTGGTATGTCTGGATGAAAAAGGAGACTTACTGCACAATGAAACTCTTTATCCTCATGCTCCGCAGAATGAAAGCGGAATGGCTATGAAAAAGCTCCGTTCTATGGTGAATGCTTATCATATTGAAGCCATCTCTATTGGCAACGGAACAGCAAGCCGTGAAACAGAATTTTTTATCAAAAAGATTGCTTTTGATAAGCCGCTGCAGGTTTTTGTAGTTTCGGAAGCCGGAGCTTCAGTGTATTCTGCCAGTAAAATTGCGAGAGAAGAGTTCCCAACATATGATGTGACGGTGCGTGGAGCAGTTTCCATCGGAAGAAGACTCTCTGATCCGTTAGCAGAATTGGTAAAGATTGATGCCAAATCTATTGGAGTTGGCCAATACCAACACGATGTAGATCAAACCCAACTTAAAAATGAGCTGGATTCTACGGTGATGAAATGCGTAAATTCTGTAGGAATTAATTTAAATACAGCCAGCAAATCGCTTTTAAGCTATGTTTCCGGAATTGGTGAAAAAATGGCGGAAAACATCGTGAATTACCGTGCTGAAAACGGAGCATTTGAAGATAGAAAACAACTTAAAAAAGTACCGAGGCTTGGAGAAAAAGCCTTCCAGCAGGCAGCCGCATTTGTAAGAATTGCGAATGGTAAAAACCCGCTGGATAATTCCGCTGTACATCCGGAAGCTTATGGAATTGTAGAAAGAATAGCCAAAGATTTAGGCATTAAAACCCATGAACTGATCGCCAATAAAGAAAAAATAGCTCTGGTAAAACCGGAAAGCTATATCACAGGTGAAATTGGGATTTTAGGAATCAAGGATATTTTAAAAGAGCTGGAAAAACCGGGACTGGATCCGAGAAAGGCTGCCAAAGTATTTGAATTTGATCCTACCGTTAAAAGCATTAAAGACTTAAAAGCAGGCATGATTCTTCCGGGGATTGTCAATAATATTACTGCCTTCGGATGTTTTGTAGATCTTGGAATCAAAGAAAGCGGATTGGTTCATATTTCCCAGCTGAAAGACGGATTTGTATCAGATGTAAATGAAGTGGTAAAGCTTCACCAGCATGTTCGTGTAAAGGTAACTGAAGTAGATGAAGCAAGAAAAAGGGTGCAGCTGAGTATGATTTTGTAATTTTTTAATTATAGATTAAATATAAACCATAAAATATTTATTTTGAACACAAAGAATTTAATTTTCGATCTTGACGGAACATTATGGGATTCCAGAGCGACCATCATTAAAATATGGAATGAAGTACTGGGCAGACATCAGTTAATCCCAAGAGAACTTAAGCCTGAAGATATGAATCAATATATGGGATTATTGGCTCATGATATTGTAAAAGACATTATTCCGGGCATTTCAGACCTGCAGACTCAGGAACTTCTTTCTGAAATTGTAGCCGAAGAAAATAAAATACTGCACATACAGGGTGGAATTTTATATGAGGGTGTAGAAGAAACTTTAAAGAGTCTTGCCAACACCTACTCTCTTTTCATTGTAAGCAATTGCCAGGACGGTTATATAGAATCATTTTTAGACTATTATCAGTTCAATAATCTGTTTGTTGATTTTGAATCTCATGGACGAACTCAAAAACCAAAATCCGAAAATATACAGCTCCTCATGGAAAGAAATCATTTAAACGTCGAAAATACCATATATATTGGTGACACTCAAACCGATTATGATTCAGCAGTCACTAATGGATTGCCGTTTATTTTCTGTAAATACGGATTTGGGAAACTGACTGATTCACTTTACGAACCATCAATTTTTACGTTTTCGGAATTAATAGCCTATATTTCCGATAGTACAAAATAATGAAATTTTATTCAAGTAAAGAGGCTGCCCTGCGGGCAGCCTCTTTACTTGAATATAGTAGAAAACTTTTACTTGTAATCCTTAGAACTTCTTCTGGGTTCTTTTAGTTCCGGCCATTTTACCGTTTCTCCTTTGTCATCCTGAGGCATTGCTCTCTTTTCTCTGTTTGCAAATTCCGGGTCTTCAGAAGCCATATAAGCTAATGCTGCCGTTAAGATCACATTGTTTTTCACCTCATCAAAAACAATTTTATCATAGGTATCTTTTGTCGTGTGCCAAGTATATCCAAAATATCCCCAGTTCAGAGAACCTAAAGAAAATCCTGGTACTCCGGCAGCCACAAATGATGCATGATCAGAACCACCACCGCCAGGCATTCCTGGGAAATCAGTTTTAATGTGGTTTTTTACAGCCTTTGGAACACCGTCAAGCCATTTACCAATATAATCATAAGCTTTTACAAATCCCTGACCACTGATATTCACAACACGGCCGGTTCCGTTATCCTGATTAAAAGCAGCCTGCACTCCTTTTATAATCTCAGGATTATCCATCACAAAACCTCTGGAACCGTTTAATCCCTGCTCCTCACTTCCCCAAAGTCCGATGACGATCGTTCTCTTATTGTTAGGATAATATTTTTTCAGGATTCGCATGGTTTCCAGCATCGTAATCGTTCCCGTTCCGTTATCTGTAGCACCCTGAGCTCCGTCCCAAGAATCAAGGTGAGCCGAAAGAATCACATATTCATCCGGTTTTTCCTTTCCTTTGATCATCCCAATAGTATTGAAACTTTTGGCTTCAGGAAGTATTTTAGACTGGGCATCAATTTTTATTTTAGGAAGTGTTCCTTTTTCTGCCATTCTGTAAAGCATTCCATAATCTTCCACATCAATATCAATCATGGGAATTCTGGTTGTTTTTGCTCCGAATATTCTGTTAGCGCCCATAATTCCGGTCCAGTTGGAAATGGCAATTCCCACCGCTCCTGCTTTTTCCAGAGCCTCTGGAAGACTGTTGTTGTCATATCCGATATTCTTCACATAGGCAGTGAAATCTTTAGCCGCCTGCTCTTTTTCTGCTTTAAGCTTCTCATACAGTTCAGGAGTAGCAAATTCTTTGATCTGATCATCAGAACGTCCGATTTTCTGGTATTGTGCCATTAGCACTATTTTCCCTTTTGCAGAAGGAAGCCATTGATCAAACTCTGCTTTGGAAGATACTTTTGGAAGAATTACTACTTCTGCCTCAATTGCTTTTTTAGTAGCAGGACTCCAAGCAAGCTGTGTAGCAGCCAGAGATTTTACACGTGGAAATGTCATATCCACATGGGTAGTCCCTCTCTGCCATCCTTTCCATGTTCCAAACTGCTGAAGATTGGCATCTACTCCCCATGAACGGAGTTTACCTGCGCTCCATTCATTAGCGGCAAGCATTTCGGGAGTTCCTACAAGACGCGGTCCGATACCATCCAACAGCTCATATGCCAGGTTTTCCAGCTGGGAATTATTGTTTACTTCATCTACAAAACTTTTTACGATAGGGTTTAGCCTTTCTTTTGGGTCAACCTTTACCTGAGCCCAGGAAAACTGAGCAGCCAGCACTACTGCAGGCACTGCAAAAAATCTATTTATCCTCATAACATATATTGATTGGTTTAAAGATAAAGGAAATTGGGGAGATGATGAAAAATTGAGCCTAAAAAAGAGGTTTTCCAGTAATATTATGCATGAAAACAATAACAAAAATCCACTAATAACTATAATTTATAAAAAAGCATCAATATGAAGTTTAGATTACCATAATGATGTAGTATAAAAAATAACGCTTGATTATATTGAATTACAGTAAAACAAGCCTAAACGGGAAGTTTTCATCCTATTTCAGATCCTAAAATATCTGAATTGAGGAGATAAAAAAAGCCGGCTTCAAAAGCCGGCTAAAAGTAAATTATTTTTTAGCTTCTTCTACAGAAACTTTTCTGAAGTCTTTGAACAATTTGCTTAGTTCTAAAGCTGCTTTACGAGCTCTTGTACCAGCAGCCTTGTTTCCTTTTTCTGCTTGTTGGTTTGCCTCAGTTGTGAACGCTTCAAATTCTGCGTTGATTTTTTCAATTAGTTCTTTCATTTATTTAAAAATTTAGGCTGCAAATATAGGTTTTATGGTGATTCCAGCCTAATTGTGTTGAAAAAAAATAGTGGATTTAATTATTTTTTTTGAGTCTTTCCACAATTCAATTTAATTTTTAAAATAAAATCGAAATATTACCGGAAATCAGCCATCTGTTTGAAGCTGAAACGCGTTATACATCAAGATATCAATAACCCCTTAAGAATCAATACGAATTGAAGAAAACGAAGGCTTTATTTGAAACTCATCTGACCTCAACCTTTCCATAATAACTTCATTGTTATTAATAATTTAAAACATTAATTCCTGAGCTTTATTTCCTGCTTTCTGTAACAAAATAATGCTTTCGGAAGTAATCCGCTCTGCAAAAACAATCCGGAAATGAAATTGATATTTATCCGTAAAAGAAAAGGTGTCCCCGGGAGTAAATAAAATCTTCCGCTTTTCACAATATTCATAAAATCTTTTCATATCAGTATTCTCCGGAAGCTGTCCCCAAATACTATATCCACCCTGAGGCCTGTGAAAATAAGAACCTTCGGGAAAAGAATTTCTTAAAGCATCCAACATCTGAATGGCCTGCTGGTTGAGCTTTTTCCGGAATGAACGCAAATGTCTTTCATAGCTGCTTCCCTGCAACAGTTTCAAAACCAATTCCTGATAAACAGGAGAAACCGACCGGCCTAAAGAAAACCTCACTCTTTCGGATTTTGCATAAAAATTACCTGCATAGAGCCAGCCTAAACGGATTCCCGGCGCCAACGTTTTTGAAAATGATGAATAGGTCATGACCAATCCTTTGGTATCAAAACTTTTTATACACCGGGGTCTTTGTTCACAGAAATAGAGATCGGAATACATATCATTTTCAATGACACACAACTGATGTTGTTCTGCAATACTCAACAATTCTGCCTTAACCTCATCACTCATGAGCACACCTGTAGGATTATGAAAGTTCGGAGTTACAACCAAGGCACGAATATCGTTTTCAGCACATACAGTTCTGAAATATTCCGTATCAAAACCACTTCTGTAATGAACAGGAATTTCGATTACTTTAAGATCGAGATTAGCAATAACTTCCAATACAGAGAATACACAGGGACTTTCAACAGCAACCACATCTCCCGGTTTAGTAATGGCTTTCAAAGCGATCGTGAGTGCCTGTAGCGCACCATCGGTAATGATTATTTCATCAGGATTTAAAGTGCAGCCATACGTTCCCATTTGCTTGGCAATTTGTTTCCTTAATGTTTCCAGGCCATTTAACGGGTAATACCTGAGCAGTGCTGCGCCTTTTTCACGAATCACTTCCTGCATCGTTCTGAGGATGAGTTTCTGTGGAATCAGCAAATCTCCGGGCACAGCAGTGTTGAAAGAACTTGATTCTGAAGTCCTTTTGGAAGTCAACATCATATTTTTCATAAACTCTGCATCTCTTACTACCACAGGCAGTTTTGTTCTGATTTCAGGAATATTCTCTTCCTGATTTTCTGCAACAAAATATCCTGACCTCGGATGACTCATAATTAGCCCTTTAATCAGAAGGTATTCAAATCCGCTTTGTACTGAGCTTGTACTGAGCTTGTATTTTTCTTTAATTTCACGAACGGACGGAAGTCTGTCTTTTTCCTGCAAAATTCCACTACGGATCTGTTTTTCTATTACTGCCGTAAAAATTTCGTATTTATAAGATTTTGCCATAATACACTGTACTGAACAAATTTATAAATTTATCTTTCTGTACCGATTATATTTTAGCAAACTGTATCCCTTTTAAATAGATTAATCTTATAATTTTGAATAAAAAAAGATCCCATGGATATCATTTCAAAATTTACAGTAGGTTCTGAAGAGGGAATTTCTGATCTTATAGCCATTATTGATTCGTCCGTTTACGCCTTACACAAGGAGTTTGTTACAGAAGATGAGATTAAAAAATATATTCACAGTGAAATAAATCCGAGAAAAATGATCAATGACCTGAATGATCTCTCCAACCAGCTGATCATAACGTATGCAGATCAGAAACCTATCGGATACAGTATTATCAAAAGCGGTTCTCTACATCCTGGCATACCGGAGAGGAAAAGAGCAACAGAAATAAGTTTTGTGATACTGTCAGAGTATGATTTTCCTGAAACAAGGCAGTCCCTTTGGAAAAAGTGCAGATCCGCAGTGAGCTTCACGGATATTGTATGGACCAATATGCTGGATCATGATCCGCTTTCGGAGTTTTTAAAAGAATCTGGTTTTGTACCTGCTGTCAGGTCAAAAGCTGGCCCATTCCTGCTTCCATCGCATATTTTAGAATTGGAGATTAATAAAAGTTAGTAAACCACAGAAATATTATTGAGAGGAGCTATCATTCCTATTTTTTTATTTCACTTAAAATTATTTTGAGTGAGCAATGGTTTTATTATCTTTGATTTTTATAATTTTTACTTATGAGCGATCAGCTGGAAACCATAGAAGATTATTACAAACGTATCCGTAAGAACCAGATCAAAATGTTTGATTCTGAAGATTTTGAAATGGGTAAATCTCATTTCAACATTTCAATGCGGAAATACTGTAGTTTTAAGAGTCCTTACAACCGCCGTGATTATTATAAAATCAGTTTTATCATTGGAAAAGGGACTATTCATTATGGCACCCATCAGCTGTATATAGACCGTCCGGCATTATTCTTCCCTTCTCCAAGTATTCCCTACTCCTGGGAGTGCGAAAGTGATTTGCAGGAAGGATATTTCTGTCTGTTCAACCAGGAATTTTTTAACGGAAATTCAGAATTTAATCTGTTTAAAAAGACTTCAATGTTCAAAGAATGGAGCAAGCCTGTCGTTTTTCTGACCGAGGAACAGACCCAGCTGGCTACTCTTTATTTTGATCAGATTTACAGAATGAATAATTCTGCCTATCCCTTCCGTTGCAGCAGTATCAAAAGTAATCTGGCATCCGTCATGCATCTGGCAATGGAAAACCGTGTGGAAGACATCAATCCTAATGAACTTCCTGCAAATGTGCGTTTATACAGATTATTTGATGAACTGCTCAACAAACAGTTTCCTCTGGACTCTCCGGCCTATCCGCTTGCATTAAAAACTCCTTCGGACTTTGCCGAGCACCTTAATGTACATGTGAATCATTTGAACTCTTCAGTAAAATCCGTCACCCATCTTACGACAACACAAATCATTAAAGAAAAGATGTTTGAAGAGTCTAAAAATCTCCTGAAGTACACCAATTGGGACATTGCTCAGATCGGTTATACGTTAGGTTTTGATCAGCCTGCTCATTTTAATAATTTCTTTAAAAAGCATGCCCGGACTTCACCATTAAAATTTAAGAATTTAGCTTAATATTTGATTTTTGTAATTTTTACTTTGTCTTTTAAAATTCACTTTCTTATTTCTTGACTTATTTTTGCATTGTAAAAAATGAATGAACATGTTGAGAGAAGCATCTGAAAAAAGAATCAGATTAATTACCATTATGGCTTTCGTGTCTATTCCGCTTTCGGGGTTTGTCACGGATATATATTTACCGTCTTTCCCTTCTATGGCCAAAGAAATGATGGTTTCAGAAAAAGATATCCAGATCACTCTGACCTCATATCTTCTGAGCTACGGGATTTCCCAGTTGTTTGTGGGAGGAATTCTGGACAGCATCGGGCGCTACCGTCCCAAACTGATCGCATTATTTCTGTTAATCCTGACAAGTATTTTAATTACCATGACAAACAGCATCTTATTGATCTGTCTGCTTCGTATTCTTCAGGGAGCAGCAGTTTCAGTGCTTGTTGTAGCTACCCGTGCTATTTTTGTAGATATTTATGATGCGGAGAAGGTGAAGCATTACCTGAGCTATTTTACCATTGTATGGTCGTGCGGTCCCATTCTGGCACCTTTCCTCGGAGGTTATCTTGAGAAAATATTTAACTGGCATGCTAATTTTTATTTCCTTGCCGCATACGCTGCATTTCTTTTTCTTTTTGAATGGTTCTTTAGCGGAGAGAGCCTTCCTCAGAAAAAGAAACTGGATCTTTCTGAGAATATCAGCCTTTACAAAATGATGCTTAAGAACAGGATTTTCATGCTGGGAATTTTCATATTAGGACTGAGCTATTCTATCGTTATGCTATTCAATATTACCGGGCCGTTTATTATTGAAAACACTTTCCATTTCACTCCGGTTGTTATTGGATATTGTACATTAATCCTGGGATTTTCCTGGATGATCGGAGGTTTTATCGGGAAACGCAGACTGACTCTTGGTTTCAGATCAAGGATTTTACAGCCTATTTTTCTCCAGCTGATCCTTATCGCAGGGTTGATCACTGCCAGCTATTTTGCAGAAAGCCTTTTTATTATGATTCCATTTGCCTTTTTTATTCATATCTGTTCCGGAATTTTATTTACCTCCTTTTTTACGACAAGCATGCTTTACTTTCCGAAAAATGCAGGTACTGCCGGTGGATTGATGGGTGGATTGGTATATGTAATCACTTCTGTAACAAGTTTTATCATCTCAGTAAGCGGAACTGTAACGGATCAAAAAGGTCTTTCCTGGCGCTATCTGATCATTGCTTGTTTCCTCCTGGGAGTTATTCTTATTATGCATCAGGCCGTTAAAAAAGAAAAAGCAGAGAATTAATCTCTGCTTTTTTAATGGATTACACTTTCAATACTCTTGTTTTATAGTGATAAGAAAAGCAGCTACCAGAAGGCCACTGCTTATTAAATTATTACATAAGTTTATAATACATAATTCTAGAAAGGCTCTGCAACGGTGTTGTTCATTTCAACTACGAATTGTACATCGGGAGTTAAGCTTGTTCCGTTCAAGTAAATCCAATCTGTTCCTGACTTATTATATACCTGCAGATAATAGGTATTGCCAATTCCCGTCACGTCCTTGAAAGCTACAGTATCTCCGTTTTCAACACTTGATGAAAAGTTTCCTGCCTTTTTCTTTACAATTTGAAGTTGTAGGTTGTAAGTCATTTTTCCATATTTTGGATAAAAATAATAACTTCCTGATGTCCAATACCAAAAGTTATTGAGTAACATGCTACTTTCTACTCTTACATATCCTTCTTTCAAATCAAAATAATTGGCATTATCTCCGATATTTACGATATTAAACCAGGTTCTTGCATCAGGGGTCATTGATGAAACCCTTAACCAATCATCCGGTGTTGAGAGATTCATATTAACATATTTTCCTGTTGATACAGATTTCAATGAAATACGATCATGTTGTCTGAATTTTAAACTTTTCGTAGGAGTCGTCTGATCGGAATAAACATTTGCTTCTATAGGGTAATGATCTGAATAATCTGCCCAATAATATTTTGCTCCTACCATATTCGTATAAGTCATTAGCTTGGAAGACACCGGATCAAATGCTATATTCTGCCAGCTTGGTGGCACCAAATGATCATTTGATACCAGAATATAATCCAGATATTCTTGTTTATTGGCAGGATAAGGGTAATGATAAGAAGCCATGGTGTTGGTTTTCGTATCCCATGAATATGGCAATCCTTTATATGCAGGAGCTTTTACATTCAAGGTTTGCAGCATATTGGAATATTCTGAAGTATTTTTTATAATGTTGAAATCTCCACCATAAATCACCATTTCATCCTCGGGAATATTCAATCCGTCTACAAATGACTTCATCATTCCCAGCTGCTGCTGACGGATTTCTACTTCTCTTCCTCCGCAAGATGGTTGTGTAGACTGTGTATGAACTGCTATAAAATGGACACGTTTTCCGTCTTTTAAGATTCTCGCATAAGCAAAACCTTTCAGGCTAAATCCATCAAAATCACATCCTGCCGGAAAGATAAACTGATCCATTCTTTCTATTGGATATTTACTGGCAATCATCACGCCTCCATTTTCGAATCCGCCAGAAATGATATCACGCCAATGACCTTGAGTACTGTTCCATCCATTTTTGGTCTGCCCTACTACAGGTGTCTGATAGGGAAAAGTAGGAAGAAGTTTTTCACGTAGTTTTCCAGCTGCTGCATTATCAAAACATTCCTGAAGTAAAAGTACATCGTAATTCTTCAAAAAGGAAGCCTCACCTAGTTTTTCTGCTCTTGCAAACTGAGACCATTGTGTGGTGGAAGCCGCTTTGATATCCCTTAGTAAGAAAGTATTATAGGATAATACTTTAATATTTGGAAAAGCAGCTCTCATGGCATTTTCCTGTGGATTAGGAAGAGTCTCATCTGGCTGAAACTGATCTGACCTGCACGATAATAGGGTTAAAAGGCAAAGCACCGGAATAAACCGGAATAATAAAAATTTCATTAGATTCATATGTGTTTTAAGTTAAATCGTTTTGTTTTGCTACGGCCAAAGTATAGTTTACAGCATAAACAAAAATGAACTGAATGTTATCTAAATAATAATTTTCCGGTCCGGCATTTAACTATTAAAAAATTATCATAATCCAAAGTCCTAATTAGTTTTAATTAAAACTAATTTTCCGTATATTTGTTAGGGTAAATCATGCTAAAAATCCTTTTGACAAGTACTTTAGCATTACATATCATTATAAAGTATGCCCGTAAAACAGAATAACATATCGGAACTTGCTCTGGAACTTGGCCTTGCAATGAGTGAAATGAAAAGCCGGCTTCGACTGAAGATTCAGACCAGGATTAATGAGTATGATCCGGATCTTTCTTTTGAACTGATTGAGGTTCTGGGGCTGCTTTCACGCAATAATGGTATTAACCAACAGGAAATAGGAAATAAAGTAAGCAAAGACAAATCAAGCATTACTTACCTCATCAACAATCTTGTAAAACGGGATCTTGTTGAACGGATAGCGGATAAAAACGACCGGAGAAATAAGCAGATCTTTTTGACTCCGAAGGGTAAACAGATTGTTGAAATCATTTATCCGTGGGCATTGGATCTTTACAAAAAGGCGGTTGGTAATATTGATGAAGAGGAGATCAGCAAAGCTTTGCTCTTAGTAAAAAAAATGACAGCAAACCTGGAAAAAACAGGATCAAAATATGATACATTATGAGAACAATCCTTGTACCCATTGATTTTACATCAACTACGGAAAATGCAGTAAGAGTAGCCGCAGACTGGGCAAAAACCTATGAATATCAAAATATTATCTTACTAAAAACAGCAGGAGAATCTGAATTTGATTATCTGCATATTGCAGAAGGGCATTCATTTGTCAATGAAGAAAGTGTCAACGATCTGTTGCAGAGAACGGAATTATTATTCGATCAGTTAACAGACATCATAACAGAAAAATCACCTAAAATAAAAGTTTCCAGGATATTAAGTGATTGGGCTCTTACCAGAAGCATCAATGAGCTTTTAAAAAATCAACCATCTGTGGAACTGATTATTTTGGGAAGTGATGACCGAACCTCCACCACTGAGAGCTTTGTTTCCGACAATATCATAAGCATTGCCAGAACGAGTCCTGTGAAAACCTTAATTGTTCCTAACGGCTATCACTACACTCCTATCAAAAATATATTCATTCCTTGTGATATAAAGGGAATTAAGAGGCTGGAAAGATTGTTTCATCACAAATCTGTTATCCATAAACAAGATGTACGTCTGATGTTTTTGAATATCAATACCCGCGAGAAAGAGGATGAGGACAAAAAAAGAGAGCTGGAGGAGTATATTCGTGAACATTTGACAGAAATTCCAAGCAGCATTCATTATTCTCAGGATGAAAATGTCATTAAGGGCATTCTCACCTTTGCAACTTCTAATGAAGCGGATCTTATTATTGCTTTGCCAGGCCAGCACAGCTTCCTCTATTATCTGGCAAGCAGAAGTATTTCTGAAGGAATTTACCAGAACACCCAACAACCGGTATTGATTTTAAAATAATAAATTGAATGATTGAACGCTAATAGTAAATTTTGGTGCTTTCAATCTTGACTAATTTCAGTTCCTGCATTTTTTTAACATATCTGATCACAGTCTCTACCCGAAGCCCGGTAAGAGTGGCAATTTGTTGTCTGGTATAGGGAATGAGAAACGAATAGGCTTCCTCAAATCCAAAATACTTTTTAAGATGATCAAAAAGCTTCATAAGCTTGACTATAGGATCGGAAATAGCCAGGAAACTGGAAATCATATACCTGAAATGCAGTCTGTCGGCTGTATATTTATTAATCTCGAGCATTAGTTCAGGTTTTTCCAAGAGCATTTGCAGAAATTTAGTCTTAGAAATCTTAATAATCTCGCAACTGGTAACCGCAATAGCATTGATAGCATAATAATGACTGGTAAATAAGTAGCTTTCACCAATGCAGTGACCATCAAAAGGAAGCCCATGAACAAATTCTTTTCCGTCTTCTAAAAAAGTATTCAGTTTCACGGTACCATGCCTGATCTGGAAATAATATTTAGCCGCAGTTCCTTCTTTAAAAATAGAATCTGCCGCATCATATTTTTCCAGAATGGCTCCCCGGGAAAATAATAGGTCTTCACATATGATCATCTTGCATTATTTTGGAGTAAAAATACTTAAAGTGTTTGCTATATTGCAACTTATCAAATACCACAAAACCCAGTATTTACTGATATCAACACTCGTTTATTAAGCTGTAATTTTCTTTTTATGTTTTGTTCCCCATTCAGCAAGCGCTGCAATAACGTCCTTCAGTGACTCACTGTATTCTGTATGAATATATTCTACCAAGACCGGTTTCTGATCGGTAAGAACGGTTCTTTCAACTAAATGGTTGACCTCCAGTTTTTTCAATTCGCTGGAAAGTACTCTTGCTGAAATCCCATTAATCGTTCGCTGTAACTCGTTGAATCGTGTATGCCCGCCCAAAATAGCGATCATTACCCGGATGGTCCACCTGCCTCCCAAAACGTACAAAGCATCCTCAGTAGCAGACAGATGCGTACTGCATTGCGGCCTTGAATACACTATTTTTTCTTCTTCCATTGTCTCTGTTTTATCTGGTTACTAACCTAAATGTTATTACTAACCTTTTGGTAACTACTATCTTTTTATTAGTAAATATAGATAATTTTGAAACATCAATTTTAAAAAAAATAAAAAATGAAACGAGTACTTCATATTATCTCCAGCCCAAGAAGCGAATCATCAATCAGCAAAAAACTGGGAAATGCTGTTGTAGAAAAAATCACGGCAAAATATCCTGACAGTGTTTTTAAAAAACGTGATCTGGCCAACCCGCTTTTTCCTCATTTAGAAGAAACCCACATCAATGCTTTTTTTACTCCGGAAGAAAACCGTACGCCAGAACAGTTGGAAACTGTAAAACTTTCAGATACGGTAATTGCTGAACTGCATGAAGCTGATATTATCATTATTGAAGCTCCATTGTACAATTTCAGTATCACTTCTACCCTTAAATCATGGCTTGATCATATTGCAAGAGCGGGAAAAACGTTCAGCTACAGCGAAAACGGTCCTGAAGGTTTGGTAAAAAACAAGAAAGTATACCTTGCTTTTTCAAGTGGTGGTGTATATTCTGAAGGGGAAAGACAGGCGTATGATTTTGTAGTTCCTTACCTAAAACAAACTCTCGGATTTATGGGAATGACGGATATTTCTGTGGTCCGTGCTGAAGGTCTTTCTATCCCGGTTATTCAGGATACGGCCCTGCAAAAAGGAATTGAAAGTATTGTTGTAGAGTAAAAAATTAAAAATGCTGTTCCTCTGGAGCAGCATTTTTTATATCGATTTTCAAATAGTTAAAGAAATGTTTACATCATAAAAACAACAATTCCCTCAACATATGTAAAAGCTTTTCTTGTTTTTATCTCTCATTTTTACACCATTAAAAAGAAAGATTATGGAAAATAATAAACAACCTCAGCTGATCAATCCTGCAGAATTATTTAATCCTGAGCCCTATGGTTTTTCACACAGCATTTCTGTGCAATCTCCTTTCCAGATGTGTTTTATATCCGGACAAAGTGGCGGTGTAGGAGAAAATCATGTATTGGCTGATGATTTTAAAACACAGGTTCAGGATGCTTTGAAAAACTTAAACATCATTTTACAGAGCCACTCTATGACGTTTGAGAATGTTGTTAAAATCACTCTACTTATTGTTGATCATAATCCGGAAAAGCTTGAAATTTGGGCAGAAGAAGCTAAAAAAGTATGGAACCCAACATTTCTACCAACAAGCACGCTTATTCCTGTGAGCCAGCTGGCTTTACCTGGAATGTTGTTCGAGATAGACGCAATTGCGGTGAAAAGTTAGTTCCTGTTAAGACGTTCAATAAGTAATGATGAAAAGCTTTTCACACCCGTTCTGATACTCTCTTCATCCACTTGAAAATTAGGAGAATGATTCATGGCAATCACTCCTTTTTCGAAATTGGAACCTCCCAGGAAAAAATAAACGCCTGGTATTTTCTGTTGAAAATAAGAGAAATCATCATTGAAAAACGGAACCTGCCCATAATCTTTGGCAACCGTATTTTTTCCATAAAGATTCTGAAGGATTTCCGTGGCTGATATTGTCAGCTTCTCATCATTGATAACCGTTGGATTTCCCTGTATAAATGAAACGGAAACAAGTTTGTCTTTATATCCGCTGTCTTCTATAATTTTCTGAACTCCAGGAATTATTTTATCTAAATTAGAAGAATTTGTTTCATACAGATAGTTTTCAAGAAAGGACTCGTTATTTTTAGAGTAGGTCGTAAATTTTCCATCCGTAAACAGATAATCTTTGAAAATAGTATCAGGATTTGTCAATCCGATTTTAGGATCAACAATAGATTGTAATTCCCATGGCTTTGTTCCGGGCTGAATACGGAACAGAAAATCACTGATCTTTTTCGTTAGCCCTTTTGTTTCTTCTTCAGATAATCCATTTTTTAACTGAACTCTTATTCTCTTCTGATAGGCAAACATTTCATTAGGTTTCACCATAATCTGTCCTACAGGTATTGCTGTCACATGCAATCCATATATTTCATCAGGATTTATTATAGAAAGCAAGCCTTTGTTCAGCATTTCTTTTGCCCCTTTGAATGTTTCTTCTTCAGGTTGAAATATGAAATAGATTGTTCCTTTTAAAGATTTTTTATGTTTTGAAAGAACTTCAGCTATTCCTAATCCAACCGCCATATGGATATCATGACCGCAGCCATGCTGAATGCCTTTTATTTTCGATCTGAAAGTTTCAGGATCAGAATAATCATTGGGTAATGCATCCATATCTGATCTCCAGGCTATTTTTTTGCCATTCCGGTCTCCTTTCAGAATTCCTACAACGCTGTAACCATACCCATCTGTCTTAACTTCCAATCCGAGATCAATCAGATATTGCTTAATTTTTTCCTGAGTTTGCTTTTCATGACCTGCCAGTTCCGGATTTTCATGAAATTCTCTTCTGATAGTAATCAATTTACCAAATATCCGGTCTGTTTCAAGCTGAACAGATTGATGGATGTTTTTGAAAGATTGAGTATCTGCCTTCTTCTTGTTCGATCCTTGTGCAGGCAATGTCAGAGAAATTAAACACAGTACGCTGAAAGCAAGTTTTTTCATGGTTATAATTAATAAGTTGATCGGGCTATATTTCAATAACATATGTAGAATATCTTTTATTACAGCAATATATTCCCTGATGTCTAAAGGTAAGATTATTTCATATTTAAGTTAAAAGAATAATTACATCTTTCACAATTTCAGTATTTTATTTTCAAAAACGAGACTTTCAATACCATTTTTAGGATAAAAAAACGGCCACATTATTTAAAATAATTCTAAACTAGGTGAAAACATAACTCTTTACAACCACCTCCAATAAAGGGTTTGTTACAAAAAATTAAAATTACCTTACTCTAAATTACGTAGAAATACTGAATCTTATCTGAGAGGATCTGATTAATTTTGGATAAACAAAAACTGACAACTATGGATAGCTTGAAAAACATGCATTCATTTCTGAAAAAGAAATGGTATCTGAAAATCCGGCAGACATAGATCACACTTCCTGTTGAAAGGAGTTGAAGATATCTAACCCAAATTTTTAACGAAATGAATATTATTAACAAAATCCTCAACGTCGACGATTATTATTTCGACGTGTTTATGTCTATCTCGGAAGTGCTTGCCGGGTTTACCGTAAACGAATTACAATCCACAGGTCTGGCAGAGGCCTATTACACCTACATTATGAAGAGCTTAGAAGCGGCTACTTTCGTAGAATTCCTTACCGTTTCTAAAAATATTCTTGAAAATTCTTCTGACAAAGATCAGTTGAAAAATGCCATCCAATCTGAAATTATCGCCAATCCCGGAATGAATGATATTGCCGGAAAGGTAATCACCATGTGGTATCTGGGAACCTGGGAAGGAGCGTATATCAATGATCTTTCTTACAAAGAAGGTCTTGTCTGGAACCTGATGCATTCTCATCCGCCCGGAGCAAAACAACCTGGATACAAATCGTGGAATATTAAACCTGTAAACAGCAACTCATGAACCAGACCAATAATAAAAAAGATGTGATCATCGTAGGAACGGGAATCGCAGGATCATTGATCGCAAAACTGCTCTCTGATCATGTATTTGACATGACAAAAGGCAAAATGATCCATCGTGCAGATGCGGGAAAATCTGACAATATCAAGGAAATATCAATCTTAATGTATGAAGCAGGGCTGGAAGCCGGTATTGAACTGGATTCCGTATCCTCAATGACTACTTACAATGAGTACATCCGTACTTTTTACAGAGAAGAAGCCAAGGTCCCCAACTCTCCTTATCCGAATTTAAAGCAGGCGCCTTCTCCAAATGTTCTGGATATGGAACATATCGTTCAGCCGTTTCCTGATAAAAAGGGATATCTGGTTCAGTTTGGCCCAATGCCTTTTGCAAGTGATGCTATCAGAGTGGGAGGCGGAACAACTCTTCACTGGCTGGGAACTACCCCGAGAATGCTTCCGAATGATTTTAAGCTTACAGAAAAATACGGGATCACCATCCCTCAGCCTAATACTGATAAGCCAAGTCCGGTCAACTGGCCGATAGATTATGAAGAATTAAGACCTTATTATGAAATGGCAGAGTTTGAAATCGGGGTTTCCGGAGATGTTTCAAGACAGCAATATCCTATTTCTGAGAATATGGAAGAATACTATGGAGATTATGTATTCCCGATGGAAGAAATTCCTCAGAGTTATATGGATCATAAAATCATTGATGGACTTAAAGGGACAAGCGTAAAGCTAAGCTCCGGGGAAATTCCTTTAATGATGGTGCCTTCTCCTCAGGGAAGAAACTCCATTCCCAATCCAAAATACGGGAAAACAAAGATTATCAAAGCTGAACCAAAAGAATCGGGGTACAAACTGATTTTAGACAGTTCTGAAAAAGAAGAATACAAAGCACTTGGTTCTGTCTGGAATCCTTATATGGGAGAACGTTGTGAAGGAAATGCATCATGCGTTCCGATATGTCCGGTTCAGGCTAAATACAATGCTTTAAAGACCTTGAAAAAGGCACTGTATAAAGTTAACGATAATGAAAACCTTAAGCGTAATCCATACATGCAGATTCAGGCTCAGAGTGTGGTATACAGATTAAGTGTTGACCAGAATGATAAGGATAAGATTTCCCAGGTTCATCTGAGAAGGTATACTTCAAAGGAGAAAACCGATTTTGTTGAAGAATCAATTGACACTTCAGACGCCATCGTGATTCTGGCGGCCAATGCTTTTGAGAATCCAAAAATCCTGCTGAATTCCAAATATACCGTTAATAATATTGTAAAAACGGTTGCCAACAACAGTGACCAGGTAGGGAGAAACCTTATGGATCATATGGTAATGCTTACCTGGGGGCTTTTCCCTGAACCGGTATATCCTTACAGAGGTCCCGGTTCTACCACTAACATTTCGTCTTTCCGTGACGGAAACTTCAGAAGTCAGTTTTCTGCATGGATCTCTCCACTTGACAATTGGGGTTGGGGCTGGCCGGCATTTTCTCCGGGATCTGATGTCGGATATTTTATCGGGCAGAAGCTTTTCGGGGCAGAATTAAGAGAAGCACTCACCAACAGGCTTTCAAAACAGGTTTTATTCCATTTCGAGATCGAGCAGCTGCCTAATCCAAATAACAGAGTAACTATTAATGATCAGTATCTGGATGTTCTCGGAATTCCGCGTCCCGTTATTCATTATGAATTAACAGAATACGAAATGAAAGCGATGGAGCAGGCAAAACATGCTTCGGACCAGATGTTTAACAGATTAGGTATTGAAGATTTCACATCATATACCGCCGCAGACAAAAACTCAGTAATCTACAATGGTGTACGATATTCCTATAACGGAGCGGGCCACATCGTAGGTACCCACAGAATGGGTTCTACACCGGAAGATTCTGTCACCAACAGCTATTGCAAAGCCTGGGATCACCCGAATCTTTACATTGTAGGAGCAGGAAACATGACCACCTTGGGAACTTCAAACCCTACTTTAACATTATCAGCATTCACCATCCGTTCAGTAGAATCTATTCTTGCTGATCTTGAAACTCAACTTAAAAAATAACACCATGAGACAAAGACTTATCAATAAAACAGCACAACCACAGGAAACATCAACAGCAGGAAGAATGGCCGCAAGAAGCGCGGTAGTTACTGAAGCCGTTTCATTACCTTCTTTATTATTTGATTCAACATTGAGCAAAGAAGACTGGATTGAAGGATTAAAACATCATAGCAAAACACTGACGAATCTTTTACTGAACGATCAGATTGATGATTTTAACGCTTATTTAGAATCTCAGTTCGGTTCAGGTGTTTCTGAATTAAAAAAGGGATTAACTGAAATTGATTATAAACCCATTTTACAGGATCTTTTACAAACAGCCATTCTCATTGAACATTCTACCATTCCACCTTATCTTACGGCTTTATATTCGATTAAAGACGGAACCAATGCGCTGTCTTCCCAAATTATCAGAAGTGTTGCTGTGGAAGAAATGCTTCACCTGATTATGGTTTGTAATGTATTGAATGCCATTGACATTCAACCCTCTGTTAACAGACAGGAAAACTACCCTACTTATCCGATGAAATTACCAATGAATGTAGATTTTTATGTAGGTCTGGAAACATTCTCAAGCAACAGTATTGCCACTTTTATTGCGATTGAGAGCCCGAGTAAACCATTGGTAAAAGCACCGAAATATGACCATGAGGCGGATTCTTCAGCATTATATTCCCAAAGAACAGCTGTACAGGACAATAACTTCTGGACCCTTGAAAACATGAAAGGTTTCATCATGGAAAATGTACATACTATTGGTGAATATTATGATGTTTTATTCTTCTATATTGTTATTTTCCAGATCATTGTTTATTACAAAGAACATGGAACTCTTCCTAAGAATTTCGAAGAATTAAATACCGGAGGAATTTTCACAGGAAACCCTGCCAAACAAATCCGTCCTGAGCAATATTACGGAAGTGGCGGAAAACTACATTTTGTGGAAGCTTTAGAAGGGGTAATCGCTGTTTTCCAGGAAATAAAAGGGCAAGGCGAAGGAGCTGATGATTCTATTTTCGATGTTGATCCATCCCAGTTTGAAGAAGGTGTAGAGCTGGCTCATTATTTCAGGTTTAAAGAAGTTTTCCATGAGCATTTCTATCTCGGCGGAAACTACGAACCTTTTATGGATGAAAACGGAATGATGCCCGTTACTACACCACCAACCGGAAAAGACTTACCTGTTGACTGGAATGAAGCATATCCTATGATGCCTAATCCAAAAGTGGAATATTATATCAAGAACAAAGAATTATATGCACAGGGCGTTGAGTTTAATAAAACTTACAGACGTTTATTAGATGCTATACAAAGTGCTGTGGAAGGAAACCAAAGAGAACTGGAAAAATCCATCATGTACATGTATGCCTTGAAAGAACAGGCAGTTAATCTGATGAAGCAGCCGTTGGATGCTCAAAATAATGCAGGTCCCACTTTTGAATACACTGAATTATAACCATAAAAACGATATATCATGCTTAAAAGAAAAAAAGAGAGTCCCGAATCAGGAGGCGAACAGTTGTTCCGTAAAATGCCGGGACAAAATGCAGTTAATCTGGCTGAGCTAATGGATGGATACTCAAAACTTTTGATTGATGATCCGGTAAGACCATTCAGAGAAGATAACCTGCAGGCCATCGAAAATAGTGTAGATTATGGAATCCTTAAAGCTTTGGAAGGTACATGGGTAAGCTATAATGTGAATTACAATAAAGAAATTACTAAACCTTCATTAGCAAGTGGAGTGCATATTACAATTATGCCTTCTCCCGGAACCAATTCAGGGACGATACCTGGAAAATTCGCTTTTGACAGTGAAGAATATATTGAGAAGTTAACATTTTCAATTGTCCCAGGTGGAGTTCGTAACCGCGGTGGCGCCAGTGAACTCTTCTGTGGTGCCGTTAAATATGAGCAAAGCATTAAGAGCGTTAATACTATACAGGGACAAGATGCTTTGAAATACACCCCTATCCATGAAGAAAACGGAATGTATCTTTGGCTGAGTGATGTCTACAATCATGCAGCAACCAAGGAATCTATAGAAAGAGACCGTGGTATTCATGCCGTTTCAACAGAAGATGCTAAAAAGTATGGATATACCGGTGAATACAGAGATGAGCCTTTAGTAAGGATAACACCAGATGGAGTGGCAAATCCTGAATATATTCTTTTAAGCCGGCTGCAGCCGGGACAGCCTTATTACGAGATTATTCCGGCACAGGAAATAAAGCCGGGAGCAGGAATTGACGGCCCTTATTTTATTCCGGACTACTCTATTTCCCGAAGCGGCGTTATTCCTCACGGCAGTACCATTACTTTACTTGGCGATATTATCCCTCAAAATAAGGCTGATGAAACCTTTTATTTAATTGAAGGTTCCCCTAAATTCCCTTATGGTAAAGAGGCATGGGAGACCAACCATCTTTCTATTTCACGTACAATGGGGAATGCAGGAGTAACGCCGGAAGAAATCATTGACCTTGATAAACCTGCACCGGAGTGGGTTCATCAAACACTAGACGATAAAAATGATCCAGGTTCAAACAAGATTTATACCCAGAGAATACTCGCAGATGATTTATATCCTTATTCTGTACGGCCAGATTTGAGACTTAGAGATACATTAAGAGGTCAGAAGGTCAGCAATTATGTACATGTGAGAATGTCTTCCAAAATGAAAACCGGGGCACAGGGAGGAGTTTTAAATGTTCCTTTTGTCAACCGATTTGTTCCGACAGTTGAAGTGGATATGGATATGTGGATTGAAACCATTATTGAAGACGGGAAAGAGATTCTTCAATTACAATACGAACAAATTGTATTTTTTGAATTTGATTTCGGAAATGATGGTGGGACTACAAGCTGGCCTCACATCCAGGTCAATACACTTCGTAAGTTAGCAGATATTCCTGAAGACCAGAGAAAAGTAATCGAAGATCAGTTCTTCAATACTGGTGAAAATTCCGGTGCAGTTTCAGGATGTCCTTACCATAAAGGATAAAATATTCATCAATACTATACAAAAAAGAGGCAGATTATTGCCTCTTTTTTTATTTTTTTAAGATATTAAAGATTATCGTAAGTCTGATCTACCATAAAAGATATTGCTTTTTTGATTTTTTCACGCCCTTCAGGGGTATTGGTATCTATCCCGCAGAAAATACTGCCATTCAGAGAAGAGAACATATTCAGGTAATAAAGCCCTGAAACCATAATCGCCATGATAGAACGATAGGTATCCATTTTATCTTTGAAATGGGATTCCATCAATAATTTGAAGATATATTCTCCATTTTCCTCCTGAGTATCAATCAGTTTTTTCAATGATTTTCTGGGTTCAGAAATGGTCCACAACAATAGTTTTTGAGCCTCTTTGTTGGTATATACATGATCAAATTGTGAAAGCAGCATATGCTGAATAAATTCTCTTCCTCCATCTTCCAGATTCGGTTTCATCTTTTCTACTTCTTCACTGGTTACCTTCACCCAAAAATCCTGTGTACGAACATATTCGTCCATCAGACCATCCATACCGCCAAAATAAGTGTAGATCATTTTCTTATCTACTCCGGCGGTTGCAGCGATATCATTGATCTTCAATCCTGCATATCCCTTCGTTTTCAGAATTTTTCCAACTGCATCTAAAAACTTTTTCTTACTGCGTTCCTTATTTCTAATACTCCCTGATGCTGACTTTCTTTCCATGACTAAACATTCAATATACAAGTTTAAGAAAATTTTTTATCATTTTAGACACCTACAGGTGTCTAATTTCAACAATTTATATATATTTGTACAAACTAAAACTATTGATTATATAAAACACTATCGAGATTTAAAAATTAAAAACCATTCAGATTGTATCGTTAGTTTCCTCAGTTTAAAATATTTCAAACATAAACAACTGAGTAAAAGATAGAACCGAATAATATTATTTTTTGATTTGTTCTTTTCAATTACTGAAATGCATGTCTTTAGTTTGAGAGGATTTTCTGCTTTTGTTTTATGATCAAATTGGAATACCAGCATCATTCAAAGAGTAATTTTTTCTTATTACAAAAATTAATAGATTGAAATTCAGAATATTAAATAAAATAGAGAAAAATTTTATTATTTTAAACACTTTGTAGTGTCTTATTTTATATATTTGTACAAACTAAAACCATCTATATATTTTAAAACACTTTTAGGTTGAAAAATAAGACAATTCAGACTGTTTTATTTAGGTTCCCTTACTTTAAGACAATTTCGAACACGAAACAACTAAGGTAGAAACACAACAACACAATTGACCATTAGAGATTTCTAATGGTTTTGTTTTTTACCGGAATAATCTCCGAATCTATTACAAACTGAATATTACAGATGCTCATAGGTTTGATTCAATAAAAATGAGATTGCCTTTTTTATTCTTTCCCGCCCATTAGATGTGTCAATGTCTATACCACAAAAAATACTTCCGTTCATAGCGGCATACATATTCAGATAATAAAGTCCGGAAACCAGGATAGCCATTATCGAACGTACCTCTTCAGCTTGTTCTTTGAAATGAGGATCCACAAGGAATTTAAAAATATATTCTCCGTTTTCTTCCTGGGTACTGGTAAGTTTTCTTAGTGATTTTCTGGGTTCTGAAATACGCCATAGAAGTAATTTTTGTACTTCTTTGCTCTTGTAAACATAGTCAAATTGCGATAGAAGCATTTTTTCGATGAAAGACCGCCCTCCGTCCTCCGGTTTTGATTTTATTTTGTCTATTTCATCAATGGTTACTTTACTCCAGTAGTCCTGAGACCGGATATATTCATCTATAAGCCCGTCTATCCCGCCAAAATAATTATAGATCATCTTTTTATCTATACCGGCTGTAGCAGCAATATCGGTCACTTTCAAAGCAGTATGCCCTTTTGTTCTAAGTATTTTTCCAACTGCGTCCAAAAATTTTTTTTTACTGCGTTCCGTGTTCCGGATACTTCCTGCTGCCGACTTTCTTTCCATGATAAACTTTTCAATCCTACAAGTTTATGATTTTTTTTTCATTTTAGACACTTTTAAGTGTCTAAATGTATATATTTGCATAAACTAATAACCATTTTATATAAAACGAAAGATCAGAGTTGTGAGATTGAGAGAGATCAGATTGTATCGTTAGTTCCCTCAGTTTGAATGTTTTTAATTCCATAACTGAGGTAAAACATTACCTGCAGCACCATTTTTTGGTGCTGTTTTTATTTGAAAGAGGTGAATTCTTTCATTTATCAGTCAAAATAACTATTCCGTTTAATTTTATTTAATTTTATTTATGGCTTTAAACGCCTTCTATCACTTGTTTTCCCTGATTCAATTAAACACTGAATAAAAATAATTTAATTTTTTCTTCATTTTAGACACTTACAAGTGTCTTATTTTGTATATTTGCTTCAAACTAATAACCATTTTACATAGAAACACTATTGAGTTGGAAAAAATTAAAAAGTTTCGAACACAAGCAACTAAGGTAAAAACACTAAATGAAACAGTATCATTAGCTCTTTAATGATGCTGTTTTTAAATTTAAAGTTCAGATTTTTGATTGTGAAGTACAAAAAATTGTATATACCGGTTTCGGTATAGAATAGTTGATATGAAGAGAGACTGTCCTAGGACAGTCTCTTATTTTTAAAGGTTAGAATTTTGTTACCCTTTTGCTTTTTCATCTGTAAAAAAATGATATCCATCCTTTTTCTCAATGAGTTGTAATGGATATAATGATGGATTATACTCACCGTTCAGCACTTCATTCAATGCATGTTTCTTCGATTCACCAAATGCTATTACCAGAATATTTTCAGCATTATTGATTACAGGCGCAGTCAAAGTAATCCTGAACATTTCCTGAGGTTTCAGATAATAGGCAGAAACCCACTTTTCTTTTTCATTTAAAACCTCCTCACCAGGAAATAGAGAAGCGGTATGACCGTCATCTCCCATACCTAAAAGGATAAAATCAAAAACACCATCATTGCCAAGAATTCTTCTGATCTGCTCTTCGTAAGTCTTTGCATAATCCCCAGGGGTTTTATCTTCAGCATACATCGGAAAAATATGGCTCTTATCAACAGGAACATGGCTGAGAAGCGTTTCATCCGTCATTCTGAAGTTGCTTTTATCATCATGTAAAGGAACCCATCTTTCATCTACCCAAAAAAAGTAAACTTTATTCCATTCAATCTGTTCTGCATATTTCCGGGTCGCCAATAGTTTAAAAATAGCTTTGGGAGAAGATCCCCCACTCAACGCCACTACAAAACGGTCATTCTTCTGAATAGATTTTTTTGAAAGGTCAACAAACGCATCCGCAGCCTCTGTGTACAGTTTTTCCAGATTGTCAAATACTGTAATATTCATTTTTTGTCTGTTTAAATTTTATATTGTTTATACCCAGCTGTGTCCTTGTCTTTCCACCAAAGCATTAACGTCTTCGGGACCCCAGCTTCCTGCTTTATAATTAGGGAAGGATAAATCTTTATTATTTTCCCAGGCCTCCTGTATTGTTGTAACAACATCCCAGGCTTCTTCCACCTGATCGGAACGCATAAATAAGGTAAGATCTCCTATAAGAGCATCCTGTAAAAGGGTTTCATAGGCTTCCGGGGTATCTTCCTGGCAGGCAAAATTATCAAAAATCATTTCTGCAGGCTTCAAATCCAAGGTCAATCCCGGTTTTTTTGTCATAAACTGCAATCTGATATCCATCATTGGCTGAATATTAATAATCAACCTGTTCGCTGACAAAAGATGCGGACTGTCTGAAAATGTGGAATGAGGAAGCGGTTTAAACTGAATGGTAATATAAGAGTGCTTTTCTTTCATTTTCTTTCCTGTACGAACATAAAAAGGAACATCCTGCCACCTTTCATTATCAAGATAAAACTTTATTGCAGCAAAAGTTTCTGTATTGGAATCCGAAGCAATTCCGTCTTCCTGACGATAACCTTTCACTTCTACACCATTTATGGTTCCTTTTGCATATTGACCTCGTACAGCGTAATGATCTACCTGATCGGGAGAAATTCTGCGGATACATTTTAAGACATCTACTTTACGGTCTCTGATTTCGCCAGACTGCAACGAAGCAGGTGGTTCCATAGCCACCATACAAAGAATCTGCAAAAGGTGGTTCTGAATCATATCCCTCAAAGCACCCGTCTGTTCATAGAAAGCACCTCTTGTCTCCACTCCTACTTCTTCAGCTACGGTAATCTGCACAGATTCAATATATTTATGCTTCCATAAAGGTTCAAAAATTGAGTTTCCGAATCTGAAAGCCAATATATTCTGCACTGTTTCTTTTCCCAGATAATGATCAATACGATAGATCTGTTCTTCTTCAAAGGTTTTTGCCAGAAGACTATTCAGTTCAATCGCCGACTGTTTATTATGACCAAAAGGCTTTTCTATAATAATACGGTCTTTTTTCGGATCGGCAGCTAATGATGTTGTTTTGATATGATTAGAAATAGTGGTAATGAAATTAGGCCCTATTGACAGGTAAAATAACCTGTTGGCTCTCATTCCGTAAACAGCATCAAAATCCTGCAATTTCTGCTGTAAATTCTGATAAGAACTTTCTTCATCCAGCTGATGCTGAAAGTAAGTAATATGAGCCTGAAAACCAGCCCAGTCTTCGGAAGTTACTTTTTTTCTGGAGAAGCTTTCCAGATTTTCTTTGATATAATTTCTAAAGAGTTCATCGGTATTTTCGGCTCTTCCCAATGCCACAATATTGAAGCCTTTGGGCATTCTGCCGTCGATGTATAAGTTATAAAATGCCGGAAAAAGTTTTCTTTTTGCCAGATCTCCTGTAGCACCAAATATAACGATTGTAGTTGGCTGCAAGATTCTATTTTGATTCATTTTCCGAGTTTTAGTTGTTTGCTGTTTGCCAAGAAGTATGAAATACTCCTTCCCTGTCAGTACGCTGATAAGTATGAGCTCCGAAGTAATCACGCTGAGCCTGGATCAGATTCACAGGAAGAGATTCTGTGGTGTAAGCATCAAAGTATCCCAAAGCTGTCTGAATTCCTAAACTTGAAATACCGTTTGCAGCAGCATATCCGGCAGTTTTTCTTAGGGCTTTGATTTTCGATTTTACCAATTCTGAAATATCGTGATCAAGCAGAATATTAGAAAGATCAGGGTTTTGAGTATAGGCAGAATAGAATTTTTCAAGCAATACGGAACGAATGATACATCCTCCTCTCCAGATTTTCACAACATCTTTCAGTGGAATTTCAAAACCGTATTCCAAAGATGCCTTTACCAGTAAAGACAAACCTTGTGCATAGCTGATTAATGTTGAAAGAAAAAGAGCATCACCCACTTCCCTGATAAACAATTCTGTATTTTCCGGTTTTGTGATTTCCTTTTCAGCATATATTTTAGAAGCCTGAACTCTCTCATCCTTATAGGCGGATAAAATTCTTGAAGTTACCGCAATATCAATGGTAGGAATAGAAACACCGATTTCCATGGCCTGCTCAGAAGTCCATTTTCCGGTTCCTTTCGCTCCTGCTTTATCTAAAATCTGATCAACAAGATAATTTTCTGTGAATGAATCCTTTTGAGTAAAAATATCTCTGGTAATTTCTATAAGGAATGAATTCATTTCTCCATCATTCCAGTCTCTGAAAACTTCATATAGCTGTTCGTTATTCAGCCCGGCTCCTCTTTTAAGCAGATCATACGCTTCACTGATAAGCTGCATAATGGCATATTCAATACCGTTGTGCACCATTTTCACGTAGTTGCCGGCAGATCCTTTCCCCATATACGCTGTACACGCTTCGTTGTCTACTTTAGCAGCAATAGCTTCAAGCATTGGCTTAAGAAGTTTGAAAGCTTCCAGATCACCTCCGGGCATTATACTGGGACCTCTTCTGGCTCCTTTTTCTCCTCCTGAAACTCCCATTCCCATAAAATGCAGTTTTTTAGATGCCAGATCAGCAACACGCCTGTTGGTATCTTCAAAATAAGAATTCCCGGCATCTATTACGATATCACCTTCATTCAGAAGCGGGGTAATGTTTTCCAGCACTGCGTCTACAGGTTTTCCTGCAGGAACCATAAGAATAATTTTCCTTGGGACTTCTAATGCAGATACAAAATCTTCTAAAGAGCCTGTACCTTTTACTTTCATTTCTGAAGCAGCACCATTCTCTAATTCTTTTACTTTCTCCTGATCAAGGTCAAATCCTGCGATTGAAAATCCGTTGTCAGCAATATTGTAAAGAAGATTCCGCCCCATCACTCCAAGGCCAACTATTCCATAACTATATCTTTCCATTATATTGGTATTAATATGAATTTTTAATTACAGAGAATAAAATTACGCAAATGCCTATAAGGAAAAAAATAAAGGACGAAAAAAAAACATAAGACTTCCGTTTCCCCCTCATTTATAAGCTACTAATATTCACATTTTCATACAGTTTTCATTTTATAGAATAAAATTCAATCATTATTATGGTAATCATCTATTAAAACAGTCTGTTTTTTGGTATAATTAAACTTATATTTGCCAAAATTTATAAAGTAATGAACTATAAACTTGAACTCAACACTCAGGAACCTAATTCTAAAATCGTTTTTAATACCATCAAATTTGATTCGTTCAAGATTAATATAGTTGAAAGATATATCGGGTCAATGAAGGCTCGTCCTACATTATGTGAAGTTTTATTTAAAGTAAGAACTTTGGATGATGTATTAATCAACAGAAGAGATGGTAATATAAGGGTAAAGATTAAAGGTGATGATTTCGAAACGTATCAGAAATTATCCAGAGACCTTAATTCTTATGAGTACAAAAACAAATTGATCAACAGAAAAGAGGTAGAAGAGAATTATGTTCATTTCATTCTGAGTTTAGTGATCACAAATTACCAGCTTAATTAAGCTGTTGTGGAGATCGTCTCTCTATTTTTGTGGAGAGACAATTTTCAAAAAATATACTGCATAGGAAGCAGAGATTTTTATTATTCTAAAACTGTAAAACTACCTGTAAAGAATATTTGTTTTCAGCACTTTCGGTCTGAAATACTTTTAAGCGAAATAAGGTTTAAATTAAATTATTCGTTATTACGTAGGATATTGCTTCTATAATATTTTTCACGCCAATTCTTTCGAACAATTTGCTCCTGTGAAATTTTATGGTACTGGGTGACACATACAATTGTTCTGCAATTTCTTCTATTTTCAACCCCTGAAGATACAATCTTATAATTTCAATTTCCCTTATTTTTAAGGTGATTTTACATTCTTCCGTCCATTTTCCTGTAAAGAGATTATATTTCCAATACGTTTCTGAGGTATTGGATATGATCCGGATATTTCCTGCAGTCCGATTAAGGGAATAGGATACTACACAGGCTATTTTAGAAATTTCGCCATCATCATTAAGTTCTATAGGCGTAATCCTTTGATTGACAAGAACATCTATGCTATTTTCATTTTTAAGATGGAAATCATAAGTAATGGTGTGTACCTTTTTCTCTTCAGGTGAAAGGCATTCAAAGAATTTAAGGCCAGTAGTTCTCACCCTTCGTAGTATTTCAAGATCTTCTTTCTTGGCATATTTCCGAAAAAAATTATACCCCATTTTTTCAACCTCAGCAGCCCGAAAGCCCGAGAAAAGAAGAGGATTCTCTGAAATAAATTTCAGTTTTCTGGTATTAAAATCTTCAATATAAACGGAACCCACACTGGTTCCCAATACTGCTTTGAGCACATTAAAATATTCGTTTGCACTCTCTTTTTCAAAAATTGTTGCACCAGACGTGTTCCTGGGATACAATAAATTTATTTTATCACTCATATTCTTGACATAATAATAAGGGTGAAAAACTATTTTTTCTATTGATTATTTTTGCAAACATATTTATAATTAAATTAATAAAAAACCCATCAAAAACTAATTATAATTAATGTAAGTTTGCAAAATATTTATTTTAATAACAAAAAAAACATTAAATTAACTAATTTTATTACATTTTTCACATTTAAAAAGAAGATTTTATGTATTATACACGTAAAGAAACAGGATTAAGTTTAAAAAATCACAAAAAAACATTTATTATTAAAAGAAAAATTAAATATTCTCTTTACTAAAGCACTTCAACAAAAGTTCATTTTAAATTAATTCATTAAACTTTGATTTAAAAACTATACAAAAGTATAGCCTTTTTATATTATAATTAAATTATTTTTACCCTAACCATAAAATAAAGATTAATCTAAGAAATATATAAGAATGAAGAAATCCAGATCTATTAAAACTACTAACTAATGGACCTATAAGTGGACGTTTTATATCAAACCAACACTAATTTGCCTTTGAAATCATTCCATCTATTTTATCCTGTTATTTTTCTGTTAATCTATTGATTACTTTTTTGATAGAAATACACATGGAAATAGATAATTCATAAAAAATTAATAACGTAATCATAATCATTTTAAAAAAAAGAATTCGTAATTTTTAGAATCAAAATTCAGCAATGCATGAAAAGTTTTATATTTAGTTTATTGTTCCTGATATTGGGCTTACCTCTTTTGGCTCAAAGAGACACAGATCATTGGTTTGCACCTTATTATGCCTCTGTAAATTATACACAGGCACTATATCTTTCTACCGATTCTGTAACTCCTTTTGTTGTTACAATTAACAGCAATAACGTCCCGATTGGTAATGTAACCATCAGCAAAGGGGCTCCTCAGACTTTTGTAGTACCCATTGGTAATATAGCTGCTAATGTTACGTCAGATGCCTTCACCACTATCAATAAAGGTTTATATGTACAAGGGGCCAAGCCATTCTACTGTTCATTAAGAATGGTAAGCAGTACTACACACGCTGAAATTATAACAAGTAAAGGAAAAGCAGGGATTGGCAAAGAATTTTATGTGGCCGGAACTCCTACCACCGCATCACTTACTTTGTATAATTTCACCGCAGGTATATTAGCAACAGAAAACAATACGGTTATCACTGTTACATGGAACGGAAATGTAGCATTTTTTGGAGGAGCACCATCAAACAATACACAAACAATTACTCTTAACAAAGGACAATCTTTTATTTTTGCAGGAGGCCCCGGAGTGGGAGGCCAAAACCTATCGGCTTTTATTGGAGCTAAAATTGTTTCTGACAAACCCATTACCCTTACCAACGGAAATGTCAATGGAAATTTTGGAAGCAACACAAGTACGGGATCGGATGCAATTCTTGATCAGGCCGTGCCTACGGATAGACTGGGAAGCACTTTTGCCATGGTAAGAACCAGATCAACTAATGCTGATTTGGAGGGAGGTATCATTATAGGCACAGAAAACAACACCCAAATATTCATCAATGGATCCAACACTCCTATTGCAACCATCAACAGTGGGGAATTTTACAGAATTTCAGGAAGCAATTATGTTCAGCAGGGAACTTCCGGACACTTTAATATGTTTATTACAACTTCAAAAAATGTCTATTTATATCAGTTGGTTTCTGTAAATAACAGCAGTGCAACCTGTGGCTTCAACTACATCCCGCCATTGAACTGTTTTTTACCCCGAAAAATTGAAGAAATCGGGAAGATCAATGAGATGCCAACAGGACCGGGAGTAACAAGTACTGTTCCAACCGGAGCTATTGTAAAACTGAATATTTTAACGGAAAACGGAGCTAATGTAACGGTAAACGGAAATACACCTACAGCTGCACAAGGACCTTTCGCATTGACAGGAAACAGCAGCTGGGTGACGTATGCCATTCCATCTATCACCGGAAATATAACAGTGGTTTCGGATAAAGCTGTTACAGCAGGTATTAATGGTGGTTACAGTACATCCGGATACGGAGGTTATTTTGCAGGTTTCTCTTCTATCCCTCTGATTTCAAAAAAAACAGGAGATTGTATTCCGGGTATTGTACTGGAAGTCAATGACAGCTACGACACCTACCAATGGTTCCTGAACGGAAACCCTATTACCGGAGCCAATACCAATACTTATACTCCGTTGATTTCTGGGAATTATACAGTGAAAATTGCAGTAAGCACTTGCCCTCCGGCAACTACCCCTGTCTATAAAGTATATACATGTCTTGTGGAATCTACAAAAGCGATTACTGTTTGTGAAGGACACCAGACTATCGTACCAGAATTTACCAATTCTACCCAGACGTATGTTCCTAGTACGGTAACTATTATTACTCCTCCGGCAAACGGCACAGCTACCATTGATGCAGCAGGAGTGATTAATTATGTTCCCAACTTCGGTTATCTGGGTACCGATACTATTGTCTATAAGTTTTGTGGAAACGACCCGGATTTTACAGATTGTGAACAGGTAACTGTAACACTAACGGTTTCTGAAAGCCCAATCGTCAAAGATGCAGCTTTAAGGTCATGTTTCCAGCCGTCTAATCCGGTGCTTGGAGTATTTAATTTAACAACGGCAGGAGTTAATGTACAACCGGGAACAATTAAGCAATACTATCCATCTCCTACTGATGCGCATAACGGGACAAATGAAATTCTGAATCCAGCCAATTACATTGCTCCTAACGGTGTGGTTTACATTAAGGTAAGCAATGCCAACGGATGTTACAAAATTGCAGAAGTAACCCTTACGGTTATTCCTCCTACCTACTCAGAAGTATTAAAGGATAAAATTATCTGTATGGAAAATACGACAACATTAGATGCTGGACCCGGCTATACTTCTTATGAATGGAGTACGGGAGCAACAACACAATCCATCAAGAATGTAGGAGTTGGAACTTATTGGGTAAACCTTAAAACCAGAGAATGCACCACCAGACAAACAGTGAAGGTATACGCTTCTGAAAATCCTGTTATTTCAGATATTAATATTAACAATAATACGGTTACTTTAAACGTAATTGCAGGAACAGCACCTTATCAGTATTCGATGGACAATATCAACTGGCAGGATGAAAATATATTTACCAATATATCTCGCGGAAGCCATACTTTCTATGTAAGGGATTCATACAAATGCGTTCCTCTGCAGGTAGAAATTACGGTTCCTAATCTGATCAATATTATCACTCCTAACGGTGACGGAATCAATGACGTCCTTGATTATTCTGCTTTGGCAAATAAAAATAATTTCACATTCAGCATCTATGACAGATATGGAAGCAAGCTTCATGTAGGAAGTAAATTAAATGGATTTAAATGGGACGGAGCTATGGATGGCAAAAAAGTACCTACCGGAACCTACTGGTTTGATATGGGCTGGAATGAAAACAATACAAAACAAACTCCAATAAAATACACGGGATGGGTTGTAGTAAAAAACAGAAATTAGTTCTAACCTTGCACAGTAAATCATTGGGCATTTAAACCTCTATTTTTATTATGAAAAAGTTATTATATATATTCTTAATCATTACTTCAGGCTTACTTTGGGGCCAAAAAAACAGTAATGTACAATTTGCGGTTTACAATGATGCCATCGGAACTGCCAGTATGTTTGATCTTTACAAAAGCAGTATTGAAAAAGTAAACGTTTATAAAATCAAGGCCAGCCTGCCTTCTCATTTAAAGAAATTCGATTATCTTGCGGATAATGGCTTAATAGAGATCAGGTTTAAAAAAAATGAAGGTTATCCTGATAGTTTATCGTTGGAAATGCTTAACGAGCAGAGCAATCTTCCTAAAGACAGGCCCGTATTTATTGAAGGGTATCAATTTAATGATACCACTACCCGGGTTTACAATGATATGATTGCCAATATTGAACTTATAGATTTTAACGGACAAAAATGCATCCATATTTCCACCATAAGAAATTAATGACCGATATTGACGGGATACTAATTTAAAAACAGAGACTATTTCATGAATGAGATAGTCTCTGTTTTTTTTCATTGAAACGGATTAAAAATTAAGAATTATTTCCTGAATCAAAAAGACATATAAACCATTATCTGTAATAGTATCTCTCTAAATAAATTGGTGTATCATTTTTTAAATACACACGACATGACATTACAGCGAAAAATGTCTCTTCCATTTAGCAACAGTATTCCGGCTCAATTTAAAATATCTTACCAATTCAGAATTACTCAACTTATTATTTTCCTGATAATCAAGAATTTCAAGAATCGTTGATTCATCATAAGAACAATGTCTTTTATTATCAAACTCCACACAGGTGCTACAATAGCATTGAAATACTGAAATATAAGCTTCTATTTAATTTTTTTCATCCACAGATAAATATCCTCATCGGATGGAATTCCTAATCTTTTACGCATACGGTTTTTTCTGGTCTGTACAGATTGAGGCTGAACAAAAGTATATGCTGCGATATCTTTGGTAGAGAAATTAAGAAATAACAAAGCACAAAATTTTAATTCTGTACTCTGCAGTTCAGGTTCTATTTTTAATAATTTTGATATAAAATCAGGATATACTTCCTGAAATCGGGTAAGAAATTCAGGATCGTTATTTTTAGCCAGCTGAATGACTTCCTCAAAAGCAAAGTTCAATTTTTGATTTAGTTCCTGAGTTTCCTTCTCTTTTATATTTAGAATTTTATTTTTCTGGTGTAAACTTTTTCTTACAAATACAATAAAAATAACTATACATAAGATTCCAGTCCATACCCCATACATCAAAAACTTATTTTTAGCTTTTATTTTTTCTTCTTTCTGATTTACTAGTTCCTGTACTGTATTTTCTATTGCAGGCCTTCTATTCTTTTCCAGGCTGTCCTTAATAGCGGTATATTTTTGAAGATATTTTTCTGCGGAATCTTTTTTACCTGTCTGGAGATAAACTCTTGCAATATTATTATACAAATCTTGTTGTACCATAATATTTTTAACCTTTTTAACCAGATCAACGGCCTTTTGATAATTAGAAATAGCAGAATCATATTGCTGTTTATGCTCGCTGAGCAAACCTTTTACTTTATAGACCTGAAAATTATTATTCCCCAAAACCATCATCGGCCTGGATTCCAATGACTTAAACCTCGCTTCTGCTGACTTATATTTTTTTTCAGCAATATCTATTTCCACCAGCACCAGCGAATATGCTAAATATAACCACTTAGGCTTATTCGCTTTCTTATCTTTATATTCTGAAACATTTTTAATTCCCTTTTCCAAATACCATCTGCATGAGTCCAGCTGGTTTTGTCTTCTGTACGCAATCCCTATCTCACAGTAAGCTCTGGATTTATCAAATACTCGAATGGTGTCAACTGAGATCTCATCGGCTAATTCCACATTTTCTTTAAATTCATTAATAGCTTCCTTATAAAGCCCCATATTGGTATAATTTAAAGCCAGCTGCCTCTTAATTCTGATCTGAAAATCAGGATTATTGCCAGTATATTCTTCTTTCATAGCCAATTTCAGATTTTCCAGCTCTTTCTGATAATCTTGTGAATTTGAATAATAAGACGCAAAATGAATATATCCCAAAGCAATTCCTTTGGAATAATGAATCCGCTGGGATTCTTTCAGAATAAATAAGCTTTTTTCCAGATAACCTCCATCCATAGCCTGCCCTTTCAAACCTATTATATCAAGTTTATCAGATTCTGCATCAATATTCTCAGGCGTTATTTTTTGCTGCGCAAAAAGTACTAGAGAGAAAAATAAAAGTAAAAATTTCATCATTTATTGGCGTTTTACAGATATCATAAATATAAATAATTATAACTATCAAAAAGAAAAAATAAATTATTCGCAAATACAGAAAATAAGATGTATATATTCTTATTTCAGCTGCAATAATAGAAATTTAACAGTATACACCTATTACATGGCATATGACATAGATATGACATCAGAATTGAGCGGTTCTTTCAATTTGGTTTTCAGCAATATAATTTCTCATTAGTAAAGTTTCCGTATCATTATTAAAATCCCCGTACATAATTGTGAAGACAAGAAATCATTGTATAGGTAAGCTTTTACCTTCATCCATGTTCCAATAATTATTCAATAGCCTTTTTACTTAAAACCAAATGAAAGATACATTTTACATACGGTGAAAGAGTAAATTATAAAGCAAAGAATAGTATCTGATTAAAAATAGTATCTGATTAAAAATAGTATTTGATTATCAAAAAGTTAGAACCATGTCATAGCTATGTCATAGATGAAATTTTGCACCACATGAAGACACGAATGTAATATTGCAATAACAAAACATATCCTATTGATTTACAGTACATACAATTTACATATCTGTAACTCTAAGTGAAAAAAACAAATAAAAAATCTTTACATCTATGAAAAAATTATTATTACCCGCTGTTCTCCTTACTTCATTGAATGCGTATTCACAGGTTGGGATAAATACTTCAACACCCAGCGCTACGCTTGATGTAATTAGTAAAGGGACCACTAGCACTACAAAAGCCTTAGAGATTAATGACAGTACCAATAAGGAGTTGCTTAGTGTATCTGATGATGGATCTGTACGTCTGGAAAATTATAAAAACTTCAGTTTATTGGGTACTGATGCTAATGGTAACCTTGTAAACGGTACAACAGCAAGTATTCCTTCTATTGTAGGAATTGCCACAGGAACTCCGTCAACCAGTAATCTTGCTGCCAATACAGAAGCTAAATATAATTTTACTGTAGACAAAATTAATTCTGCAAGTTTGTCATATAGCTCAGGTAATTTTACAGTATTAAAAGCAGGTTACTATGGTATTTCGCTTTATACAAAAAAAGATGTCAGTATGAACTCTCCTACAACCGGGGGAACAGTACAAACCTTTATAAAGAAGACTGTTGGAACTACTACAACTGAACTCTCAGTAAATCAAAATGGCCTAAGTGACAATGTCTCTTTTGAAGCAAATACAATTGGAGTGACGGCACATTTTGATGCTGGCGACATAATAAGCTGCAGAGGTACTTACACGAGACCTCACAAATTAACTACAGCTTCATTAAGTATTGTATATTATGGTACTTAATATCTATACTGAATAATAAAATATCTATTTTCAAATTATAAAAACCACTTTTGGTCTATCACAAAAGTGGCTTTATTCAATTTTTTCTTCATTATGCTTTTTAAAGATATCCATATCGGTGAATTGATACAAAAACGGGTGAGAGAAACCGGCTTTTCTTCAGACAGACTCCTGAACTTTATGCAATGCAGCCATAAGGAACTTGAAGAGATGTACAAAAGCAAATCTCTGGATGCAGAGATTCTTCTTAAATGGAGCAAGCTTTTAACTTATGATTTTTTCAGACTCTATTCTCAACATCTTTTGCTGTATTCACCTCCTTTATCTTCGGATTATTATCAAAAATCAAAACAGGAAAAAACACAGCTTCCGAAATTCAGAAAAAATATTTATACCGTTGAAATAATCGATTTTATTCTAAACCTTTTAAAAACAAATGAGAAAACCAAACAACAGATAATAGAAGATTACAAGATCCCAAAAACCACTTTATACAAATGGATAAAAAAATACTGACTGAGCTTTGAGCTCCTATAAATTAAGATTTTTAGTTGCTGCATACATTCTGGTATCCCTCAAGTGAGTGTATGCTTTTCCTTTACACTTTTTTATAAACCTACGGTTCTATAACACAAATGAAAAGTATATCACTGCAGGATCTCGGTCCTGCAGCATGATATGACAATCATCTCAATGCAAAAAAATAATTAAATTTAACTTTCAATATTACAGATAGTTGTAAATAACATTTATCTTTTTCTCAAAATAAATTACAAAAAATTTTATTTTATGACCAATCGGTCATATATTTGCATCATTATTTAGTCTCATCATGGCAAAAGGAGAAGAAACCAGACAGTTCATTATAGAAAAAGCAGCACCTATTTTTAATACAAAAGGGATTGCCGCTACTTCTATGAGTGATATTATGGAAGCGACCAGGTTGTCTAAAGGCAGTATGTATGTTCATTTTGAAAATAAAGACGTTCTTGCCTGCGCTGCCGTTGAGCATAATATGAAGCTATTAAATGACAGACTTCAAAGAGTTTTGAGCGGTCATAAAACTGCCGAAGAGCAATTATTAGCTTATATTGATTTTTTCAGTGATCCTAATCATCCACCCGTTGTAGGAGGTTGTCCTCTATTAAATTTTGGAACGGAGGCTGATGACACCAATCCTATAGTCAAAGAAAAGGTAAATCTTGCCATTAAACAGGGACAGGAATTGCTTACCGGCATTATCGAGAAAGGAATTACCAATAAAGAATTCAGAGCAGACTGGAACCCGACTGATTTTGCAACCGTGCTGTTTGCCATGCTTGAAGGAGGTCATCTGATGTCCAGAATGTCTGGTAATAATGACAGAATGAAGGTTATTGGAAACAGTCTGAAAAAAATGATAGAGGAAAACAAGGTGTAATTTTTTTTATCAAAAATATGACCGATCGGTCATTTAAATTAAATAGAAAACTTTAGAAAAAAGTATCATCATAACAATTAATTAAAAAACAAAACATGTCAAAAACAGTTTTAATTACAGGAGCATCAAAAGGTTTCGGAAAAACCTGGGCAGAAGCATTTTTAGCAAAAGGATACAACGTGGCAGCAACAGCCAGAAACGTTGAAACCCTTAATGATTTAAAAGAAAAATATGGCGATTCTGTATTGCCTTTAACTTTAGATGTAGACAAGCGGGAAGAATCGCTGGCTGTAGCTCAGAAAGTACAACAGCACTTTGGCAGCATTGATATCCTGATTAATAATGCGGGATATGCATTAACGGGTGCTATTGAAGAAACGAATGAGCAGGAAGCAAGAGCACAGTTCGAAACCAATTTCTTTGGAACGCTGTGGCTTACACAGGCAGTACTTCCTATCATGAGAGATCAGAAAAGCGGCCATATTATTCAGGTATCTTCTATTTTGGGATTAGCCACTTTACCAACGATGGGACTATACAATGCATCTAAATTTGCACTAGAAGGGTTAAGTGAAACGTTAGCTACGGAAGTGAAAGAATTCGGAATTAATGTTACTTTGGTAGAACCTAATGGCTATGCTTCCAATATCTGGCATACAGGAATTAATACTCAAAGTAATCCTGTTTATGATGGTCTTAAAAAAGCCTTTTCGGAAGCTGAGACCTCTTTCGGAAGTGTAGAAGCTACTGCACCGGCGCTTATTAAATTAGCGGAAACTGAAAACCCTCCATTGCGTTTATTGCTTGGGAAAGTAGCCCTTCCTTTTGTAAAACAGAATTATGAACAGCGATTAAAAGTCTGGGAAGAATGGAATGAAGTATCCGTAGAAGCTCACGGATAATTTTTCAAAAGAATACAACCATAAAATAAGCTCCGTTTTTATAAGAACGGAGCTTATTTTTTATCCTTTTTTGAATTAAAAAACATAATTAATTTACTCAGATTTACTTTTACCGTATCTCATTTTCCTGTTCACCATCCGTAATGTCTATTTCGCTGCAAAATATGACTGTTTAAACAAATTCCCCGTTTACAAGCCGCTTTTCAGGACCTAATTTTGTCTCATCAAAAAGAAAAATAGATTTAAAATTTAAAACAATAAAGCAATGAAAACAACAATTTCAACCATCCTGTTAGCAGCAACTTTTATCCTAAGTACTCCTTCAATTTTGAAAGCGCAAGCTAATAATCCCCAGACGGCTTCGTCAAAATCTGACACCAGTATCCGTCCTTTTCACATTAATATACCACAGTCTCAACTGGATGAACTCAAAAGAAGAATTTCGGAGACCCGTTTTCCTGATAAAGAAACGGTAAAAGATGCTTCTCAGGGAATTCAGCTCGCTCAGTTACAAGAACTGATCACTTATTGGGGCAATGGTTATGACTGGCGAAAAGTGGAAAATAAATTGAATGCCCTTCCGCAATTTGTAACAAAGATTGACGGGCTTGATATTCAGTTTATTCATGTACGTTCAAAAGAGCCTAATGCGATGCCTGTGATTCTTACTCATGGCTGGCCGGGTTCTCCATTAGAATTTATTGATGCCATAGGTCCTCTGACCGATCCGGTACAATATGGTGGAAAATCAAGTGATGCTTTTGATGTGATCATCCCAGCGATTCCGGGATATGGTTTTTCAGAAATCCCTACTGAATTGGGCTGGAATCCAGACCGTGTTGCCCGCGCCTGGGACGTACTGATGAAAAGACTTGGTTACAAAAAATATGTTTCTGAAGGTGGTGACCACGGTTCTGTAGTATCTGATGCTTTGGCAAAACAAGCGCCTTCAGGTCTTTTGGGTATTCACCTTACCATGCCGGCCACTATTCCGGCTGAGCTTGTAAAACCCATCAATGCCGGAGATCCTGCTCCTGCCGGACTTTCCGCTTCAGAAGCACAGGCGTATAATGCGATGAGTACTTTCTTTGGAAGAAATGCAGCGTATGGAGGAATGATGGTAACACGTCCACAGACGACAGGATATTTACTTTCCGATTCTCCAGGAGCTTTAGCGGCATTCCTTTACGAGAAGATCGCTGAATGGAGTGAAAGTGACCTGCATCCTGAAAATGTAATAGGCCGTGATGCGATTCTGGATGATATTACGCTTTACTGGCTTACCAACACAGGAGCATCTTCTTCGCGCTTCTATTGGGAAAACAATAAAAATAATTTCAGCGCTGATGCACAAAAAACAAAAGATATTAAAATTCCTGTAGCGATCTCTGTATTTCCTCACGAGATTTATCAGGCTCCGGAAAGCTGGTCAAAACGCGCCTACCCTACATTATACTATTATCATAAAGCTCCAAAAGGAGGACATTTTGCCGCCTGGGAACAGCCACAGGTCTTTACGGAAGAGCTTAGAGCAGCTTTCAAAGATGTAAGAAAAAAACTTTAATCAATTCAACAATATTGTTCAATCTAAATAATAAAAATATGGAATTAAATACCATTCAGGAAGTAGAAAATACAACAGTAGTTAATATCAGTAAAGTGTTGTATTCCGGTAACGTAGTAGTCACCGGAGGACGCAACGGGGAAGCTAAAAGCAGTGACGGAAAACTGGACATTGAACTGACTTCTCCCGGAGCAAAAGGAAACGGAACGAATCCGGAACAGTTACTAGCAGCAGGATGGTCGGCGTGTTTTATCGGAGCTATGCATCTGGGTGCTGTTAAAATGGGAGTGAATCTTCCTTCGGACCTGTCTGTCAATACCTCAATAGATCTGGCGACAAATGATGACGGATTTTTTCTGCAGGCTCATTTACAGATCATTTTACCGGGTCTCCCTGTAGATGAAGCCAGAAAAGTTGTGGAAACGGCACATGCTACATGTCCTTATTCAAAAGCAACCCGTGGAAATATCAATGTGAAGATAGATGTTGTGGTATAGTTATCAATGATATTTTGATTGAAAATCTTCCTTGCTTTTGGTAAGGAAGGTTTTTGTTTAAAAAAATAAAAGATTCAAAACGCAAATGAGATGCTTTCGGGCATCAAACGCTGAGGCTTCCTGTACATTTTTTTAAAAAAACAGAAAAAAATAATTCAAAATAATGGGACTTTGAATCTTTTTTCAATACATTTGCGACTTGATTATCTCATTAATTTGAGTTTCATGGTTATTAGTTTTTATCCCCAGGACTTACTGGGGATTTTTTATGTAAACCAATACCTGCCCAACTCTGCTCCATCAGCGCTTCAAAGACCTTATTAAGGAAAACCAATTTATTACATTAGAATACTCATTTACAATCCGATTAAACATAAAAAAATCCATTTCCGGAAAATTCCGGAAATGGACACCACTTATCATCATCCAAATCACAACTAAACTATGAACAGGGAAGCAATAGTTTGTGCATCGCTGCCACTTAATATTTCATCATAAGCCGCAGAACCGGCTGCCGCTCCAAATAAAGTTCCTGTATTATAACCTGCCTGGTTTACATTGTCTTCTCCGGCATACACAGGATTGGTTGCGGATGGCATGCTTCCTCCGTCTGCAAGCTCAATCCACCCTTTATTGGCCCTCATTCTTCTTACCTGTGAAGCATGTCTGGCTTCAACAGAGTGAATCTGCAATGCTGCCTGAAGCACCACTTTATTAGACATCACGTTTCCCGCCTGCCCTTTATAAGCTCTTACTCCCGTATCTTCAAAAGCCTGGGCAAGAATAAGAAACTGGCTATAATCTGTAAAGGGTGAAAAATTTCCGCTGGCTGTAAAGTCAAAGGTTGGTTTACTTCCAGGTGTTGTTCCCAGAGAAGTCAGTGTACTTTTCAGAAAGCTGACATGAGCTGATTCATGTTTTGAGATTTGCATAAAAACAGTTCTGTCTCCGGTGGGGATCAATCCTGGTGTGGATAATCCTATGCTGTAATATTCATTTTCAAGATATTCCAGAACCAATGCAAGTTGTAAGGCATCGGTCAGGGTACTTTTTAAAGCATAACCGGTTAAATTCGTTTTCGTAGTTTCCGCTTTGGCAGAAGTAGCCATTAAAGTTCCCAATCCAAGCGGTACAGCTGCAGTAGCTGCCTTTTTCCCGAATAATGACATATTCGTAATGGTCTCCAGTCTTGAAGCTTCTGTAGTGAAAAATTTATCATGAGAAAGCTTATCCAGTAATCTAAGAATATTCATAATGTAATTTTTTAAGGTGAATGATTAATTAATGCCTCTTTCCTTCCAGGTAAAAGGTGTTTTGATAAATGCTCCGGCAGCCATTACGATATCTTTAGGCTCTTTTGCCAGGTCAAGTCCGTTGGCATCTATCACATCATCTCCTGAAAAATCAGCAGATCCCGGATTGATTAAATTTCTGATGGCAGAAGCATGTCTGGCTTCCACCGAAACTATTTTGCCGGCAATCACCAGATAAGCAGGATTGGAAATATATTTTCCGGCTCCATTATAAGCTGCCACACCAGTGTCTTCCAGTGCTTTTGCTGTAGCTAAAACTGAATTACGGTCGTTAAAATTCACATTAGGATACTGGAATTCAAGCTTAGGAAGCACATGGTCTGTAGCACCGCTGATGGCTGCTTTAAAGAAATCCCTGTGAATTACTTCATGATGGTAGAGGTCTGTAAAAACCTGTTTTTCAATACTGGAAATTCCCGTATAGAAATTATTAACCACTTTGGTATAGAAATCTGCTTCCAGCTGTTCGAGTGCGTAGGCGTAATTTAATACTCCTACATCACCTGTTCCCAAATCATATTTGGATTCTTCCATGATCTGAAAATCATCATTGTCATCACAGCCAATTATAGTAAGGCCTGCGATGGCTAATCCTACTCCACTTAATTTTAAAAAGTTTCTTCTGCTGGTATCAAGGGTAGCACCCTGATTAGAAACCTGAATTGTCTTTTTCATACTATTAATTTTTTTTAGTGTTCGGATAAATAAAAAGAAAGAAAACAGCATACTGAATATGCTGTTGGAAATCTTACAATTTGTTATGGCATTAAAACCGTATCTATTACATGAATTACCCCGTTAGACTGGTTCACGTCTGCAATAGTCACTTTAGCACTGTTTCCTTTTGCATCTTTTATGTAAAGGTCTTTTCCTTTAGTCCAGAAAGTAAGGTCTTCTCCCTGCACCGTTTTCATCATGCTTTTTCCGTTACCTGCTTTTACAGCAGCCCAGATTTCTTTTGCACTGTATTTTCCCGGCAAAACATGGTAAGTCAAAATGCTGGTAAGTGTAGCTTTGTTTTCAGGTTTTACAAGATTTTCCACTGTTCCTTTCGGAAGTTTTGCAAAGGCAGCATCTGTGGGTGCCAATACAGTAAAGGGTCCTGCTCCCTGTAATGTTTCTACCAGGCCGGCAGCTTTCACTGCAGCAACAAGTGTTTTGTGATCTTTGGAGTTGACTGCGTTTTCAATAATATTTTTGGATGGATACATGGCAGCTCCTCCTACCATTACTGTTTTTTCTTTCATCATTTGTGCCGTTACCTTCCCGCTAAAAGCAAATGATAAAGCGACCATTGCTAAAACTGTGATTTTCGATTGTGTGTTCATTGCGTTATTTTTTAATTAATTATAAATAATTGTGTGTTTAATGTCATTTACGAGGCTGGTTTTATTTTAGATTGAAAAAAAATGAAATTATTTTTAATCACTTGATTTACAGTTGATTATTTTTACACAAAAATCAAATTCAAGCAGATAGAGCTCATACAAAACCGGTTTCCTATAAAGTTTCAGACGTATGAGAGTAAAGGATTTTTTAACTTTTAAAAAGATGGTCCCGGGCTTTATAAAAATAATTTGGACAGAGTGATACAAAAGGCAAGTACAGCTCTTCAGGTAAGATTTTTATATTGAATATTTTTTAATGATTTATTTAAAATCATGTATGAAATAAAAGATAGATTGTATTTTATTGACTATATGTTTTATTTTATTACATTTGAACAGAAAAACAAAAGCTATTAAAACAACCTATTCGGAAGAGGAACTTATCGTTTTATTAAAAGAAAAAAACGAAACTGGTTTTCATTATCTGTATGACCACTATTCCGGTGCGCTGTACGGAATCATTCTCCGGATCGTTCAGTCTAAAGAATACACTGAAGAAGTAATTCAGGATGTTTTTGTTAAAATATGGAACTCTATCCATCAGTACGACGCTTCTAAAGGGAGGTTTTACACCTGGATCATCAATATTGCAAGGAATACGGCTATTGATTATTTAAAATCCAAAGGATTCCAGAATGAGCTTAAAAACCAACCACTTCCTGATTTCGTATATAATACTACAGAACTTTCAACGGTTAATAATTCCTCTGATTATATTGGATTTACCAATGTGCTTGAAGGGCTGGAAACAGATAAGCAGGAACTTATAAATCTTGCTTATTATCAAGGATATACCCAGCATGAAATATCCGAAAAACTGAAGATACCGCTGGGAACCGTGAAAACGAAAATGCGTAATGCACTGATGAAATTAAGAGATTTGCTAAAAGATTATCAATAAAATAAATTGAACACAAAAGAATACATATCATCCGGAATTATAGAATCTTATATTCTAGGCCATGCTTCTCCTGAGGAAGCGGGGATTTTGGAGTGTGTGATGAAGAATAATGCTGAAGTAAAAGCTGCTTTTGAAGAAGCACAAAAGACTTTGGAACATCTTGCTACCGCTCAGGCTGTAACACCTCCAAGCGATTTAAAATCTAAGATCTGGAATAAAATTCAGCAGGAACAGACCGTTGAAGAGGTAATTCCTTCTGTTTCTACAAATATTCCTGAAACAAAAGATCACAGAGAAGCTACAGAAAGAGTAATTATTAAGGAAAATACACAATGGAAAACGTATGCAATAGCGGCTTCGGTATTATTCCTGATCAGTGTTGCCGGAAATTTGTTTATGGTGAATACGCAGTCATCTGATAAAAAGGAAATGGCTTTACTGGCTGCAGAAAAGCAAGCTCAGGATCAGGCAATGGAAAAAATGAACCGTAAAATTGATATGTTCTCCAATCCTGATATGCAGATGGTAATGCTGAATGGGGTTGAAAAGCATACGGATTCTAAAGCCATGGTCTTCTGGGATAAGAAAACAAAAGAAGTCTATCTGAACGCGGAAAAACTTCCTAAAGTTCCTGCAGGAATGCAATATCAGCTTTGGGCCATCGAAGACGGACAACCTGTAAGCGCAGGAATGTATACCGAAGATAAGGACAGCAAAATTGCACTGTCTAACATTCCCAATGCTCAGGCTTTTGCCATTACCCTTGAAAAAGAAGGCGGAAGTAAAGTTCCTACCATGGAGAATATGTTTGTAATGGGTAAAATTTAAAATACTTCTTTATCAATTCCCAAAGTTTACAAAATGAGGAACATCTGTTGCAAAATTATTCATTGGTAGCAGATTATTTCTATTACTGTTAAAATCAAAAACCGAGTTATTATCAAACGGAACCCGTGGATAATACATGAAAGAAATCTGGATTCTGTTGAAAACCAGGTACGGATTATTAATCAATACCCCAATACCAATTTTTGTATTTGCCTTTGTTTTCAATAGTCTATCATCAGGCATCCCCAGCCATCCCACTGCAGTGGTTAAGTAAGGACTGAAGTGGAAATTCTTCCAAGTTTTATTAATGAACAATTGAAGCTGATATCTTAAAACCAGTTTTTTAGTTCCTATATAATCTGAGTTGTAAACAGGAAACTCATCTGTAGAAGAAAGATTGATCCTGTCTTTATAAGAATAATTATGCTGTGGATTTCCTAAGGCAATCGTCGGAGAAAAGAAATGTCTTGCTTTGGCAAATTTCCAATCCATAAGATTCGTAAAATATGTTCCATCCACACGGAAAGACTCGCGGTTCTGGCTGTCTTCATTAAAAAACCTTCCAAACTGTCCTTTCACAGTAAAGTATCCCAACTTTGTAAAAGTACCATACGAAGCCGAAATTCCCACATACGGGTTCACTTCTTTATTTCTAGATAAACCTCCCGCAATAATGTTCACTGAATTACCGTACGCAACATCTTCCGGCAAATCATATTGAAAAATATTTCTCTGAACCGAAAAGTTTCTGTGGATAAACCCAACAGACATCAGAAAACTGTTGTATGAACTAAAATATTTATACTGGTCTATTCCCGGACTGTCTTTATACTGATAATTCTGAAATCGTCCTATTATCGCAATATTGCTGGATACTTTTTCGTTGGGATCTGATGAAACAGGAATCTGATAACCACCCCATAAATCCTGACTGTACACTTTGATCTGAACTTCCGGAAATGCAGTATCGGTTTCTGTAGGAAGCAAAACCTTCCGTTTAAAATATTCAAACGTAAAACCACCCGCCCATTTCGTTAAAGGAGAGAAAAAGTCTCTTCTTAAGCTGAAATTAATTCTTTCATTTTTTGAAAAATCCCTTTCCCCAAGAAGCTGGGCATTGATATACGTCCCTAAAAGGTTATAGGTTGTATAGCTTCCCAAAAGATAATCCTGTTTTTCTTTGGAATCGTTTCTGTAAAGGAAATCAAGGGTATGGCCTAATCCCAGTACATTTTCTTCGGTAACTCCGAGACCGATTTTACTTCCGGAATAGCTGATTCTCGGCTTCAGACTCCAGGAATCCAGGACTTTTACCACAACATCAATAGAATCTTTGCTGGAGGTACTGTCGGAAACACTGATATTTACCCTGTTGACAAATGGCATTGCTCTAAGCAAACGCTCGGATTCATAAAGTTTCTGGGCGTTATATTCTTCACCTTCTTCAAAAAGTAAATAATTATTAACAGTGGAGTTTCTTGTATTGGCATGAAGATGATCTGCTACCCAATCATACCATCTGGCTTTTTCTTTAGCATCTTTAGAGCCATATCCAAAAGGATCAATGGTTTCGATCCTGATTTTTCTGATATACTTTTTGTTGTAAGCTTCCTGCGACAGTTTTTCTGTCCTGGATTTCACGGAAGTAGAATCCGGCTCTCTACGAAATATAAAGCGGTGAATGAATTTGGTAACCTTTCTCTTATCCGAAAATTCTTCTATTTTGTAATACAGTGAGTCTTTCTTCTCCTGTGCATGTAAAAAGAAAAAACCACCTAAAAAGAAAATCAGAGTTACAGCGAGTCTAGTCATTAGTCATCAAAATTCAGTTCATTTTGTAGTATCAATTTATACGCCAACAGTCCTTAAAATGGACAAGAATTAGAAAATTTACTATTTAAAGTTTTCATGTTTTATATTTTAATTTTTTAAATAGTATACGGTCAAAGAATGACTGCTTCTTTTTGTAACATTCTAAAAACAAATTGTTATGATAATTGAGATTTTAGGTTATACATTATTTTCAGTCTTTATTAGATAAAACCTGACAATATTATTAAATTCAGAGTAAAAGAAAACAACAGTAAAATAACCAGTTCTTTTGAAAAACAGCTCTCTTTTTTAAAAATATAATTGATCAAGAATGATAATCCTAGAAACACTAATCCTGCTGTTGTAAAAGCAACGGTTCTCGTGATAAGAGCTGGAATAAATTCATTTTCTCTGATCTGATCCCAATCTTCTTTTGATCCTGTCCAAAATCGTGATATTCCTATTAAACTTAGAAAACCAACTGTATAAATTATAGTTTTCAACCATAAATAGATATTATTTTTATTTGTATGTTCCATACTTAAATGATCATAATCGTTTAGATTATAAAAAAAGTCCTTTTCGTATTTCTTCTTTTTTCTATATGTAAGTCAAAGGTAACATTCTCTTGTCATTTTTCTAAATTAAAATGTAATTCACAAAATTTTTCAGCTTCAATCTCAATTGATATTTTTCCTTTTATTTTTGGCAGGTTACAGTATCCCGTAATTATTTGATTAATAAAATGATTTTGTTTGCAAAAATATTTGTTTTGAAAAAATTATTTTGCTTTTTTAATATCCATACCTGGAAATATATCAGCGATACTGAAAGAGAATGCCTGTTTTGTAACAGATCAGAATATCTAGATATCGATTCAGATGTTAATGCATTTGGAAACCCTTTATGGCTTAAAAAATCCAAAAAAAAATGATTTAAACATCTGTTATTGGCTATTTACAATTCCAAAATCAATTTATTCCTTTTTATTTTTTTGATGAAAATTTTTTATATATCAAAAATACATAAAGAATAATGTAAAGCTTATTTCCTGAGTAAAATGAAAGACTAATTTAAATCACAAAATAAAACTTCTCAATGCAATCTTTTTTAATTATTTTTACTCATTATAAATAAAAATAAGACATGAGAAAAGTTATATTCTCGGGAATAGCTGTTATTGGAGGATTCCTAACAACAAGTGCACAGTGTAAAGCGGTAGTAACCCTTACAGAAAATTTCGATACCTGGAAAGATATCAATAAATGCTGGACTGCTCAGCCAGGGAAAGCCATGCTGTATGCGAGTGATAAAAGAATTATTTTTTACTCAATGAGCAACCCGGGAGAAAATATGTATCTGGTAACTCCGGAAATAAAAGCCGGAACCTATACCCTTTCTGTTGATCTTTCGGATAACGGAGGGGAAACAACATTAGAACTTTTCTCAGTAAACAGTCCTTCTGATGCAAAATCTTTTGTTTCAATCACTAAGCCCTCAAAGATAACAGGAGAGAAAAAAACATATACCATTTCTTTGAAAAAAGATTCACACCTGGGACTGAAAGTTTTCCTGAATGGGGTACATCAGGCTGTTTATATGGATAATCTATCCTTAACTCCGAAGAAATAGACCGGAATTCTCAGGTAATTATTTAATTTTTGTTTCCGCTCTAAAATCTTCAGATTTACGATAGCAGGGATACAAAGGTTTATATGAACAAAAAAAGCTGTCTCCTATATTTACATTGTCAAATATTGGAGACAGCCTCTAAAAGTGATTGCTAAAGTAAATTCAAACGCGTTACTAAATACCAATGAACAGAATTGATATTGTCTGTGCTTTCATTAAGGTTATTACGTAATGATCCCATATTCAGGCTTAGGAAATTCACCGGGAGTTTTGTACCTGGTGGAATTGCCCTTATGATACCATGCTCCCAATCCTGAGATCATTAATGCCATATTATGAACAAAACGTTTGATATACTTTTGGTGTAAACCGAAATCAGGAAGATTATTCTGAAGCTCAACAAACTCCTGAACATATGAATCGTGGATGTGCATTGCTTCGGAAATGGCTTCTTCTAATGAAATATTGTACTGATTCTTTATAACCAATATAATATTCAGAATTTCTGTATCAACCCCCAACTCCTTCTCTATGGAAGCAAAATCATTCTGAATAGCTATTATTCTGCACATTAGCATTTTTAGCCTTTTTATAATGGGATGTTCAGAAATATACCCCGGCACCATGTAATTAATAGAAGGTTCTACCGGATCACCATATGGGTACATGGAAATTGAATATTCCCGGATAAGGAGAAGATTACTAACGGTTGGATATTCTTTTTTTAACTTGTAGGGAGTTTCTTCCATAAGTCCATAGGTGGCATAACAATAGAAATTTTTAGTCCAGCGTATGAACCACTCGTCATTAACATAAGGAATAAATTCCTGTCTGCTTAGGGCCACCTGTCTTATCAGTCCGATATCATCTGCTTTAGGTTGTTCTCCCATCATGATATCCATGATATGGTCTCTGATATCTGCAAATTGATCAACCGGGCATAATTCATAATAATCATCCAATAGAGTCAGCCAAACCATAAATCTTGCTATGGGTCTCATCTGTTCTTTGGTGTTGGCCGCCGGAAACATATATGAAGCAGCTTCTACAAGACCATGTTTCTTGTATTTAGCTCTTGTAGCTTCAGACATAAACTGATAATCTGTATCAATCCAATCATTCTGTTCTTCATAAAAAGATTGTGAAAAAGGACCTATTTCATAGGGCCAGGGATATTGTAAAACCGGAACGTCCTGTTGTTTCATCTTTAAAATTTAAAAGTTATTTTAAATTAATCTTATTTACAGACTTTTATTTGCAGCATGATCTTCAGGCCAGGCAAAACCAACTCCTCCATGTTTATATCTGTTTGTTTCCAGATAAAAAGTGTTAACTCCCTGCAATCCGACACCGGCATAATAAACAAATTTGTCGACGTGTTCCTGATATTCACCGAATTCCCGATATTCTTTATGTAAGCCATTCAAACTGGCAAGCTCTTCATTATGAATACGTAAAGCCTCTGCACAAGCGTCTTCCAAAGAAAGATTATATTCCTGCTGCAATACAAAAACCAGATTAAAAACCTCAGTTCCTTTCGCCATTTCTTTTGGCAGGGAGTGAAGATCATTTTGCCAGGCAACTACCAAAGTCATATGGGAAATCATTTTTTGTACCACTATATGCTCAAAGATATGTTCCGGCAGGACAAGCCCTGATTCAATCTCACCAAAGATCAGATAAGGACGCATCAGAACAGAATATTCTCTAATGGTTTTGTAAAGATTCAGTGATGGGGGGCGATGGGCTATTTTGTAGGGATATTCCAATTCTATTCCGTATCTGAAAGATTGATAAAAATAGTAAACAAACCGCTCAAACCACAGGTCTGGCATGAAAGCACGAAATTCATCCCGGATCATTGCCATATGATGATAGAGGGCATTTTCCTCCGGCATGGCGTGAGCACCCCTGAGAATATCTGTACAACGGATCCGTAATTCCTGGATTTCTTCAAGGGACGAATGCTCCACCTGATCATCGAGAGCAACATACTGGAGCATAAACCTGTTACATGGAATGGCCTGCTCATAAGTTAAGTGCGGCCACATACGTGCAGTGCACATATGAAGTTCCATTTTTTTATAAATTTTCCGTTGTTTTTCAGTCAGAAAAGTATAATCATTATCAATCCATCCATCCATATCTTTCCCCATCTGCTCAGCATGTGGGTTGATAAGGTCGGGCCATGGGTAACATCCCCGTGGTAAGTAATCTGCACTATTAAATTGTTCTGGTGTCATCTTATCTATATTTTTAAATTATTATACTTAAATAAGCATCAACTGCCTGATGTCATCAATCACAACCTTATTTTTTTCAGTATTATGATTGTTGTTAAAACCGTAAATCATGTAGCTACCACGAATCACTCAGTTTTATTAAAATTGGTTATGGTTCAGTGTTTCCCTTAATTCAGAAGCACTTGGAAATTCAGTTTTGTTATAGCGGTCAAGCTTGGTGGATATGTTTTTCCAACCGCTCAGTACCATACTCATATAGTGTACCCAATTGACCACAGCCTCGTGCCATATACCAAAGTCTGGAAGTGAGGCCTGCAGGGCTACAAATTCCTTAAGATCTTCATTATGGAGACGCAGATCTTCCATGCAGGCTTCTTCTAATGATACCCTGCGTTCATTCTGGATTACCTTCACAATATTATAATAAATACTCCCTGTTGCTTCATCTTTTACGACAGATTGAACCTCATTGAAAAAAGTTACCAGATGACAGGCAAGTGCCTGAAGGCGGCGGATCACCGGATGGTCATGAATTTCCGGAGGCAGCGTAATTCCGGTTTCAACCTCAGTAAGCTGCAGAAAAGGATACAGGCAGATTGAATCTTCCCTTAAGACAATACATTCTGCCGTTGTAGGAAACATCTTATTCTTTTTGTATTCCTGTTCTTTTTTAAGACCGTTAAAATATCTGCTGATCATCTGCGTGAAACGATGCATTGATTCCTCAGGGATAAACTGAAGCAATTCCTGTCTTAATGAGGCAAGCATAGAAGCTAATGGTATTGTAGACTGAGAAACAGAGATTTCACCATTCAATATGGCAATAGATTGAGCATGCACATCATCAATATCATCAGGCTTGCTTTCTTCATACAGGTCATCATTGTAGAGTGTCCAGAGCATCAGCCTGCAGATAGGCCGGAAACGTTCAGCAGAAGCCGTAGGAAACCATTGGGCTGCGATGTGGGCTGTTTTGGTTTTCTTGTACTTTTTACGCAGATCAGGATTATTCTGATACAGCCACATATATTCACCATCAATCCACTGGTTTTCGGTGATGTCCTGCAACTGATCTGCATGAGGATTTTTTAAGGTTGGGAACGGATACCTGAACTTCGTACGGAGAAGCTCAAGAGGATTAAAATTTTCATTACTCATGATTGTATGTTTTAATGGTTTTTACCTTTTACAGCATAATAGTTTTATTTAGATATGGTACTTTATAAAGAAAGCAGCCCTACTTTAAAAACATATCACACTAAATCCCAATAAGATACATTCATGAATGAAATAAATGTACAAATTAATTTTATTAAATAATATGGAATTTCACTATATTATTAAATATATTTATAATACTGAAAAACAACAACTTACAGATCTCCAATGGTGATAACTCAAATTTATACATCAGATTATCAATAAATTAACACTTCAAAAAGAGATGAACATTTCCGGATCTTCAACGAGTACTCTACAAAACAACTCCTGTTGATTTTTTCAACAGGAGGCATTTAATAATTCATGATATATACTAATAGTCCATTCTAATCAATAACCGGAAGAGCCCCCAATGTAAATTGTACGGTTTTTTCCTGATAAATATTGGGATTCATTGCATTGGGCACTACTAAAGTCAAATCAGTTCTTTCACCAGGCTCATAGTTCTTTAAAGCATCTGTAAAAGTTTGGGCATCATATACAGAATAAGAACCCACTTTTTTAACAAGGGTACCAGCCAGGATATTATTAAGATGTAAAGCTCCGCCTACAGTTGTTGGGCCTATTAATACACCTTTTACATTCTGAAGAACGGTATTATATCCATTATAAATATACAGCTGAACATCCCATGGAATAACATCAATGACTCCTACAGAAGCTCTGAACTTCACGTCTTCTTTGGCAATGACAGGTTGAGTAACTGCATGCTGCACCGATATTGTTTTTGTATGGCTATAATCTTCTACCATCTTTGTCATTTCAGTACTGTTCAGCACTTTTTTAAAGGATGTGTTACCTTTCGCTCCATTATTCCCCCATCTTACTCCATTGGCTATAAATCCAATATAATCTTTTTTACCAAGAGCCGCTACAGCAGCCTCAATATTGGGAGTCAGGTTAGGATCATTTTTTTGTAATGATTCTGCAAACTGCAAATGTAAATTCTGCAATTTATCATTCCCTTCCGCTTTTGCTTTTTCGGCTGCCTGGAGATGATTCTTAAGGGCTTCCTCCTGAGAGATATCAGGAAAGAATTTTTCTTCAAATTGATGAATCATGTCGTCATCTGCATCATACATTTCAATTCTCGTATTATTTATTTTTTCAGCAGCATACTGATTCTCAATCTGCTGATTGAATGAGGACTTCATTGATTTCCGGCTGCTTCCTAATCCAAGAAATGCCCACCCGCTTGATTTCTGGCTGACGCTGCTCTGCTGAGCATCACTTAAAAATTGATTAACAATAGTACTGCCGTCTATATGGGCATTAATATAACTGGTTTTAGAATTCTTAAATTTATAGCTGACCGATATTTCACCATTTCCGTTAGCCAGCAGATTTTTAACATATTCCGTAGGATTTTCAATGCTTATATTTTTAAAGTTTTTATTACCAACCAGTGTTCCTGAGATGCGCTTACTGTAAACAGTCTCCCCTCCTGCTTCCACAATGAATTCCACCTCGGTAGGTGAGATGATCTGGCTTTGGAAATTGGTATTATAATCTTTAATCAATTCTTCCTGAGGAGCCAGCATGGTAGTTTCATACTGTTGGGCCAGAGAAAAGAAATGGTTGGTTAATGCAGTATTGGTCATCAGATAAGGCGTTAAAACAGGCTGTCCATTTGTATTTTTTAGAATCGGAGGATAAAAGGCGGATATTGTTGTGCTTTTTATTGCAGCACAAATAGATGCTTTCTGGCTTTCATTGGGTAATGCCAGCTCCTGTGTTACCGGAATAATCAAGGTCCGGATCTGATCTGAACTCTTATATGTTTCATTTCCTTTACTGTCTATATATTTAATATTATTGATATCAAACTTAAGAATAGGCAATATAAACACCTTGGCAACAGTACCTTTAGCAACATTTTCATAAAAACCGTGGGTATTGTAAAGCGCATATTTCCCTTTATTATCTATGGCTACATAATTCTCGACTGAAAATTTGTTAGAATTCGGTGTCACTTGCGACCAGATAACTCCGGTATTGGCAAGCAGCAATACAATGGTTACATAAAAGTTTTTCATGATTTTATATTTTAAGATTGAGGATAAACTTGTAGTTACAGAGTTATTGATGATTTCATGGTAAAATTACATGTAAATCAGACCTGTGTCTATGGCACTTTTGTGTAATATTTCAGCTGAAGGATTTCTTCATGCGCCGTTGGATAATCGTTTATAATCATAGTGGCATCAAGCTTACATCATTCTTTGAAAGAGCATTGAATAGTTTTTCAGGGAGTTAACCATACTATAAATAAATAATGAGCAAACAAGTAAAAGACGACGTGTTGATATTGGGAAAATGGAAAGTACTAAAATCTCAAGCCCGGGATATTTGTTATTATTAAAGCTAAAAACTTAATAATAACTCGAAATTAATGATAAAAACATAGTTATTTTTATATACATTTATATTAGTCAAATCAGGCTTCAAAATAAGTACCTAAATATCCTAATTATATCATATAGTTTGATCTTTAGGCTCATTTTAGCTGTATAATCCGCCATTATAGAACAACTTTATCATTTTATTGAAGCTTATTACTATGTACGTTATCACAGACCAATTGAAGAATTTAGGATTCAGCATCAACACATTAAATAACATCATACAGAGAAATAATAATAAAAGAAGTTTTAATACACTTGAGTATTTCTGTATCTACATCATTATAGAAGATATTACTTTGGAAGTTGAAAATATTCCACATCCCATAAAAGGCGGCCATATCGCATTTGTAGGCCCTCAAAAACAAATTGTATTTGGTGAGACCAAACGGGGCGAGGTTTATATCATTGCATTTTCTTCAAGCTTTTATGAAAGATCAGGAAAAGACAGCATGTTTATCAATTCAAGGCTTTTTTTCAATTATGATTCTGATATTTTTATAGCACCTTTTGAAAATATTAAAGAGATGAACGTGGTCTTTATGGGAAGAATGCACAATTTTCAACATAAAGATGAAAGTCTGTATGTTTCCGCTGCCCATAACGCTATTGAAAGATTAATTCTGGACGCATTTTTACATATCCCGGCCGAAACACTGAAAAAAGATATCAAATTTGATTATCTCCACTACGTCAATAGATTTAAAGTGCTTTTGCAGAGAGACTATAAAAAGGCTAAAAAGGTCTCGCACTATGCTAATGAACTCAATATCACACCCAGAAAGCTCACTGAAATGACCGAGTATGTTTTGGGAAAGACGGCCAAACATATTATCATTGAAAAACTGATCAATGAATGCAAAAAATCCCTTAGTTTCTCTGGCAGCAACATTTCTGAAATTGCTTATGATCTGGGATTCAGTGATGAAGGAAATTTTAGCAATTTTATTAAAAAACATACAGGAAAAAATCCCTCAGAAATGAAATAATATAAAAATAATATTGTATTTTTGGATAAATAACAGATCAGTGAAAAATTAATATATGTTTAAAAGATATATTTTTTCAGTAATTTTTCTTTTCGTTTCCATGAGCATCTATGCGCAGACAGATGATGTTCAGGTGAATGTAAGACTTTATCCTACCCAGATGCTGGCGGTTGGGGGTGACAGCGAAATGGTTGATGATACGGATGAAAGTATCCAACCGGAAATAAACTCTGTTATCATTTCAAGTCCATCAGGCTTTCAGCTGGGAATTCAACAGGATGATAAGGATGAGTATAATCTTATTAAAAGTCATGACGGAGTTATCGAAAAAAAATTCATGATAAATCAAAAAATAGATAAAATTATAAAACAGTTTAAAGATAAGTCCACTTCTATGATGTTAACTTTAATCTCTCAATAAGCCGATCTGGAGCTTATTTACTATGCATTATATATTATTTTTTTAAATTTTTAACCTTTTGTTTTTAGTAAATTGACAATAATATAATATTGATTCAACAACATTAACAATATTTTTAATTTTTAATTAACTTAAAAGCTTATTTCCCTTCATAAAATACTATTTTTCAGCAAGATTATTTCCAAAACCAAATTTACAAATCTTTAGTACTTTTTCACAAAACAAGTACCTATACCTCTTTCTAAATTTGCACCTGAAAAAAACAAGAAGTAATATACTATTAAAACTCCCGTTATTTTATGAAGAAATATATTGTAGCCTCAATGTCGCTATTTGGTTTTGTTGCTTTAAAGGCTCAACAGAATGTAACTCTAAATGTTAGATTAAAACCTATCCAGACTCTTATCGTAAACCCTGCTCAAAAGATTGTAAACTTAGACTATAAAACTAAAGATGACTATGCCAACGGAGTATCCTCTGTAAATGCTGATCATTTAAGCATCTATAGTACAGGAGGTTTCCAGGTTAAAGTAAAAAGTGCCAATGCAGCATTGCAAAGTGGTGCAAAGAATATCCAGGCCAATACAATCCAGATCAAAGCAAGCGCAGGAACTGAAGTTCTTAACGGCGCTCAGTATGCACAGAACGTGCAGCTTTCTAATAACGATGCAACATTAGTAACATCCGCTAGTGGTGGTGTAGACAAAAAAATTAACATTGAATATAAAGGAGCAGGAGCCAATGCTTATCTTGACAATTATATTGCAGGTCAGGATCCTACCGTTTATACAACAGAGTTAACGTATACTATTATTTCTCAATAAGTATTTAAATACTATATAAATTACTCCAGATAAAGTGTTACAGTTTGTAGCACTTTATCTACTTTAACAGCAAAGTATAATAATGAACCGATCTTATATCTTCATTTTATTTTCTTTACTCCTTTTCTGTTCTCAAATCAATGCTCAGACAGGTGTATCAGTGTCTCCACCCAGACTTTATTTTGAATCTGATGCTGGAAAAAGCACTACCCAGAAGGTAACTGTAACCAATGTAAGTGCAAAAAATTCTCTGGACATGGCTGTGAGTTTGGGTGACTGGGAATATAATGAGACAGGAGAAAACAAAATGTCTGCGGCCAATACGCTGCCAACATCCTGCGCCAGCTGGATATCAATAAAAAATGAAGACACGTATTTTACCTTAGCTCCGGGGGAAAGAAAGGACATTGATGTCACCATCACTCCTCCCGCTACATTATCAGATCAGATGTTAGCTCATACTGCTGTTCTGTATGTGAGTCAGATGAATCCTGTGAATGATGTAGATAACAAAGGGGCCAATATAAAAGTAAGTATCCGTTCAGGAATTAAACTCTTTCATAAGTTAACTGCCAAAGCCACTAAAAAAATTGAGATTCATAATCTTACTCTGGCTTCATCCAAAAAAGATCTTACCATCTTGTTTGAAAATCAGGGTAATATATGGACCGATGGAAAAATACAAACGGAACTTGTGAATACAGAAAACGGTAATAAAGTATCGCTTGATCAGATTATTTTCTATACCATGCCCGGAAACAAGAGAGAATTGAATATACCTCTTCCTGCAACACTGTTAAAAGGAAAATATACTGCATCAGTAATGATTGATTATGGGGACAACAATAATCTGGAGCTGGCAGAACTGAATTTTACACATGAATAAAAAACTGTGTCTTATCCTGCTATTGGTCTCCCTGAACTGCTTTTCACAAATTTCATACAGCTCATGGGTAAACAGCTATCTGCAGATTAATTCTTATAATGGCAATACAAATCCTGACGCATACACGCTTACTTTAGCGGGTAACGGGAATATCAACATGCCTTATTGGAGAGTTTCGGTAAGATTGAAGCAGCCTATTATGTCCAATCAGGGAAATTATATTTTACCTGCGAATAAAATTTCTTTTCAGCCGGTTTCATCATCAGGAAAGGCCTACCCTAACCCGGTTCCGTCTATCCCGCAAATCGGGATGCCGCTTAATGTGATTTTGAAAGAAAGTCAGGAGGTTTTCTTAATTCCTCAGTCAAATGCTGCATTATATAATCAGCCCGCGCAACCGAATGGTTATTATAGCCTTCAGATTAAATACAGCATGAATCTGGCAGGAGGGACCTATTTGGGAGCCTATCCAGCCTGGATTACTTTTACAGCGCCATTGCAATTTACAGCCTATGATCAGTACAACAATATTATCGGTACTGCAGATCATAATTTCCAGTTTCAGATCGGCACGCTTTCAGGAACTCCTACGGATATTCCGGAGATGTCTATGAAGTTCGGAGCAGCAGCCATGAACGGTAACCTGGAATTTAAAAACATGCAGGATTACGCAAATGGAGCCAGTGTAACGTATTCCAATGCACTTATTGTAAAAAGCAATACGAAGTATCAGATCAAATTGAAATCCCTTCAGACCCAGTTCAGTTCATCTTCCGGTAATTTTCTGCCTCTTGATGCTGTACAGCTTAATCTTATTCCTATTTCAGGCAATATGGGAACGGCGTATACTGTTTTACTAAGTACATTGCCACAGCTTGTCGCTGCCGGTAATTCTACACAGAATGCTGATGTTTATTATGACATGAAGTATTCCACCAAACCTAATGATGAAAGATTTATCAATGCCAAAGCAGAGGATTATACAACAACCCTTCAATTCGAGATTACGCCTCAATAATTTATAATGCTTCATAACAGGCTGTTCAGGAAAATAATGTTTTTTATTCTGATCCCGTTTTCCGTTTGGATTTCGGCTCAAACTGATGGGGCTATAAGCATGGAGATCCGCAATGAGCCCAATCGGGTTAATCCTAATATTGTAGAGATTCTCCTTGTTCTGAAAAACAATGAAAACAAACATTTTAAAGGCAGAGTTGACGTTAAGACTCCCAAAGGTTTCAGAACAATTTCTGACAATAATGCTGACATCGAACTGAATCCCGGCCAGAATCTGTTTATTCCCATCAAAATACTGACCAGCAATACTATTGTTTCCGGTAAAGCAGATCTCACATTCACCATTACTGATGAAAAAAATCAACAGGTTGTAAAAAAGAGTCTCTCCTATGTAGTGACGGAGAATAACAATATGAAGATAACAGCTGAAAATCCTGTTGTCTACATGGGAACATCTAAAGATTCCCTGGAAGTCCGGGCAAGGGTTTCCAATTTAGGAAACAAAAGGCAGCATGTTACCATTGTATTTAAAATTCCGGAAGCTACCCAAAAGAACCTGTTTATTGAAAAAAAAGGAACTATCGACGTGCAGAAAGATTCTGTATTTGTTTTTCGCTTCCTGCCTTCCGGAAATCTGCTTAAGAGCTCTCAGTTTACGGTTAATATTGCAGGTTTCAGAGAACCGGACAAGGAAATTTTCGGTAATACTTCTATATCGGTACAAAACGTTTCTTCTACCCAGCGTTATCAGGATATGGAGTTCGATCTGTTTTCAAATTACAGTAAAAACACCATTACTGCCAGTTACAGGCGGGTCGGCAACAACACAGATATGTATCAGCTGATAGGATCAGGTGGCTTTAACCTTCCTTCGGGTTATATGTTCATACGCGGTAATATTTATACGCTGAAAAATCAAAGTGACCCTGTTGTGAGCAATACCTATGTGTCATATCATAGGGAACAAAATGAGTTCACCTTAGGGAATATCAGTAAAATTATGGAAGTTTCATTATTTGGAAGAGGTGCAGAATATGCATACACTTCTCCGGATAAAGACAAGAAAATAGAAGTAGGTTTTGTAGATCAGAGTTTCAGCCTTATTGAAAGAAATTCGTTCTTGAAATACGGATACGGCTTTTATGCCAGGGGAATAATGGGCGCTCAAAATGCCTCGAAAAATTTCTCAGCAACCTATATTTTTAAAAATGACCCTTATGAGAAAGCGAACCACCATGTATTCGGTACGGATATTCAATATTCTTTCAACAAGGATTGGAAAATGAATTCCAAAGTATACAACGGTCTGAGTTATTATGAAAATACACACCTTACCAAGCCTTCCCTGGCTTTGGAAACACAATATTCAGGAACCATCAAAAAAGTGAATCTGAATGGAAACTACTTCTACAGCAGTGACTATTATCCCGGAAACAGAAGAGGAATGTTACAAATACAACAGAATTTTTCAACTCCTGTTTTTGAAAACCATTATTTGTATGCGAATGTGATGGTCTCTAACTTTTCACCAAAATTCTACTCGTATAACAATGATTTTAAATCCAATACGATAAGAGGAGATATTGGAATCAACTTCGCGAAAAGGAAAAATTTCGGATTTGCTGTGGGCACACAATATCAGGAGGAAAGTTCTAACAGCTACAACAACTTTTTTGATACTTCAGGAAATCAGGAATTACAAACACTGAAAGCCCTTAGGATCAGCCAGAATACAACATGGATCAGCAATAACAGGAAACACTCTACCTTACTTGCAGTGGAAGCAGGAGCAGTTAATTATCCGGATGGCCACAATGCAGAATACCAGATGAAGATCACCGGAAACTACGGTTATAAATGGTTCAACATCAACGGAATATATCAGCACGGAAGCTATTATCTCTCTGAATTTGCTTCATCAAGAAATTTCAATGGAAACGTCCTGTATAAGAAATTTTCAGTATCCGCCTTTGTTAACAAAAACCTGTTAAGCGAAAAGCTCAATATTACTTCGGGATTATCTTATACGGATGATGTTTTATATGGGAAGTCACCTTCAGGATTTGTCAACCTGAAATATACAAAAGAAAGATATGGAGTATTTCTGAATTCATCGTGGTTTAATTATTCTTCCAACAATCTCAGCAACAATTTTTTTACTGTTGAAGCAGGCGTCACACTGAACCTGCAGCCTAACAGACTTATTGCCAGTAAAAAGGGAGAAATAACGGCATTTGTATTTTATGACAACAACAATAATAATGTATATGATGAGGGCGACCAAAGCGCTGAAAATTATATTATTATGATCAATAATGTCTCTTTCAAAACCAATCAGAGTGGTAAAATTGTGTACAAAGCAATTCCGTATGGCAACTATATGCTCAAGCAGGTAATCCAGCAGGGATGGTATTATGATGAACTGGAGTTTGAAGTGAAAAAAAACAGTTATTCTCTTCAGGTTCCACTCCATCAAAATGGAACCATGCTGGGAAAAATCACGTACGAATTTGATCCTAAAAAAGCATTGGAATTTGATCCTAAAACGGCAGGAATTATTTTCAACATCTATGATAAAGATAAGTTTTTACAGCATGTAATTACCGATGACAATGGAGAAATCGGGTCTTTCCTTGGGGCTGGAAATTACAGAATTGAGCTTGTAGAAAGCTCATTACCTGCCAACACCTATTCTGAGAAAACAAACCAGGAATTTACAGTTCAGGCAGGAAAAATAATACATCTTGAACCGTTTGTCATCAAGGTTTCAGAGAAAAGGGTGCATGTTAAGAAGTTTGGGAACTAGATCAAGAGAGATTATTTTCATTCTAAAAAAGATTTAAAAATAGTTTATATTATCTAATTGTTAATTGAGAATTTAAGATTTTGTATTTTAACAAAAATTAAAAGATAAAACTATGTTTGACCATGTAGAACTAACAAACACAAAGCCAGCAGAAAGCGGATACTATTTTGTTAAATGGAGTAAAAATGAAGAAATGCTCCTATTATACATCGATTATTTAATGAAGAATGGTGTAGAATTTTGGTGCTGGAGATACACAAAAAGTGATAATGACCCAAATGATATACATTTTGATATTCAAAACCCAGAGTATCCTCTGTTTTCAGAAAGAATTCCAGAGAAATAATAATAATAATAATAACCCCGGATATCGGGCTATATTTTTTTCACAATTTCTATTGGGGATATATAAACAAAAAAGCCCCTAAAAAGGAGCTTAGTGACCGCAGAAGGATTCGAACCCTCACTGTCGGAGCCGAAATCCGAAGTTCTATCCATTAAACTATGCAGCCGTATTCATAAGTAATGAATGATAAGTAATGTGAAATTACAGGATTACTTATCACTCATACTGATCATTTAGAAAGTAATTTTCACTCCTCCCAGAATCTGTGCACCCAGGACTTTATATCCTTTGTACGTCTGGTATTTTGAGCTCAGAAGATTATTTCCGAGTGCGAAAATACTGAAATTTTTGTGAATTTTATACTCCGCAGAAAGATTTAAATCAGCATAACCACCAACTTTGTCGTTTGTATTCTCCGTAGACTGGAAAATTACATTCGGAGCGCCTACTCCTTCGATCGCATAAGAGTTTGTTGTTCTGTCACTTGCAAAGATTCCTTTAAATCCTAACAATAGCTTTTTGTCAAGCATGGTATACTTTGCCCCGATGCTCGCATTGAACAATGGAACGTTATAAATATTGTCGTAATTCTTAAGATCATACTTGGTGAACCTTAATTCTGCATCTAAAATCAGGTTTGCTAACGGGAAATACTGTACGCTACCTTTGATATCGCTTACATTTCCATCGTCATATACTGCAGAGAATGTATTGGCAAAATTGTAGGCAGAACGGTTAACAGAGGTATTATCAAAAAGACCGTTAGCCTTAAAGAACATAATATCTCTCATCTTTCCGTACCCTGCAGAAAAGTCGTATTTCAGCGTTTCGTCAATATCCCCTCTCAATCCTACATAAAAATGATATTTCGTCTCTGTAGGCTTTAAAAACTGGTCAGAAAGGATGAATGGATTCGTCTGCAGCATATCTCCATACGTATTCAGTTTCAGACCTCCGTCTACCCCACCATAGAATTTGAATTCTTTGGCTGCTGCAAACTGAAATTCTGCCTGCGGGAACCAATAGGTTTTGTTATTTTTCTGTTGTTCCAGCTGATCATTGGAGTTTTTAGCATTCAGGAAAGAGAATGAAGAACCTAATGTTAAGTAGGAATCTCCTTTTCTGAACGTCACTTTCGGAGTCAGGCTGGTATTGAAGAAATTGGAAGAGTTTTTATCTCTGATGGCAAAATCGGTCTTCACCGCATCCAATCCTACGCCCAGATCAGCATTCAGATTGATTCCTGATTTTCCTAATTCCACGGCATGCTTGGAAAAGTTGGCAAGAATGGAAACCTGGTTTTCCTGAGCATCAAAATGATCTTTCAGGAATGATGATTTCACCCTTACATCATTTAAGATTTCATTGGAATAAAAATCATAGTAACCGTTTACTTTAAACTGGTTTACCTTTTGTTTCAGATCAAGCTCACCAGTCGGCTGCATCGCATAGATCCCATAATAATTATAGTTATCCAAGCCATATTCAGCATTGATATTGAATTTCCCTTTTTCTCCGTAAGAGTTCAGGAAAGCGCCAATATTTGCCGAAGTCTGCCCGGATTTCCAGTCATACTCTTTTTTAAGACCATTGGTAGAAAGCACATGAACATCAGCTCCTACTTCAAATTTATTTTCGAGGGTCTTGGAGATGTTTCCATCTACTAAGATTTTACCGTAATTCCCCATTCCGAACTGGAAGTAATTATTCTGAGCGGTTCCGTCAAATTTCGGAGCAACATCTTCCCCCTGAATTGTTGAAGTTTTAAAATCAGAAACAGCAGGAACATCTGTGATTGTATATTTCACAGGAGTCTGCGATTTTTCTTCCGGCGGATAGTTTTTAATGGTTTCCACAGAAGTCTTCTTCTTCTCGATCTTCTTCACTTCCGGTTCTCTTTTTTTGTTAAGAACCAGTTTTTCCTCCTTGATCTGGGAAAACGCCACTGACGAAATTCCTAAAAATAATATGGATAATATTTGAATCTTCTTGTTCATATTTTCTTTATTTGAAAAAAATATATAACGGGTTTTACTTATTGGAAGCAATATAATTGCCTAATAAAGCTTTCCCTGACTGTTTTGAAAAAGTTCTCCCTAGTCTGAATATATTAAACAGCCAAAGGCTTTGATAAACTTGTAATTTGTATTGATAATTTTTCGTTGTACTGTTCTCCGCTACATCATAGCTGTAAGAAATATCATACGGAAATCCTGAAGGCAATAACCCCACTGTAAGCATACTTCCTATCATAGGATTCCCACAAGGAGGAGTACGGGTCAGCATCGGATGCAGTGTGATTTTAGCTGCATGGGTACTGTCTTCCACGATTTCATAAATATCAGAATGTTTTAAAATCTCAAACTCTCTCTTAAGGTCTTTATTCACTACAAAAGCCTTTTGCTTAGGAAAATCAGCTTTTGCGCGGTTATACTCTTTAGGATATGCAGTGTACGATGGAATGCAGCTCCAGAGTGAAGCCGAAACTAAGAAAGAATAAACAGCAATTTTAAAAACCTTCATGTACTATTTCTTAATCTGTTTTTTAACTTCTTTTGCTTCTGCAACAATTTCAGGGAAATCCTTATAGTTCGCAATGATCTGATCACAGGTATAACTTGCCTGATAATTGTCCTTCAGGCCGATATAGTTTTTCGCCATCAACACCAACGCTTTTGCTCCCCAGAATTCTTCGGATGCATAGTTATTGGCAAGCTTAAAAATCGTCTCATTAGAAGACTTGAATGCTTTCCCTTTGTTCTGATAATATGCTTTTGCATATAAAGCTTCCGCAGCTACAGAAGTGTTGGAAGATTTTTCAAGAGAAGAATAGGCAGACTGTGCATCCTTATCTTTTCCTGAGTTCATCAGACTTCTTGCTTTGATCACTTTTGCGGTTTCAATAACAGCTGCTGAGTTTTTAGAATTGGCGATTACGGCATTGGCTAATTTTTCAGCTTCAGAGAAATTATTTTCTTCTGCATACAGCTTCATCAGTTCAACATTTGCATAATTTTTAATGCTGATATTTGAAGAGTTTTTAATGCCTTCAAGGTACTTTTTAGCTTCTGCTGTATTCCCTTGTGCAATAAAGATCTGAGCTAAACGAGTTTGTGCATCATCCTGGTAATCGTTCTGAATTACAGCAACTTCCTGAAGCACAAGTAAAGCTTTAGTTGAATTATTGGTTTGGTAATAACTTTCTCCCAATTCATACTTCGCCTGGTACAATCCTTCTCCTGTTGGGTTCTGTGTAAGATACTTTTCGTAGTAAGAAATTGCGTTTTTATAATCTTTCTTCGCAAACAATTGTTTACCTGTTGACAGATTGATTTCATCAATTTCTGCAGTATCCACATTCACCCCAATATTTCTTGCGAAAGTTTCATATCCTGAAACATCCCCGTTTTTCGTGAAGATAGGTTTTGCAGCCTGAACAACTTTCTGAGCATAGGCTGTATTTTTATACTGCTCACCCAGAGACTTCAGTTCAGAAAGCGCTTTATCGTTCTGGTTTTGGTCGATGTAGTTCTGTGCTCTGTAAATTGAAGCATTAGCAATTAAATCTTTATCAGCAGAACCTTTAATTACTTTTCCGAAATAATCATTGGAGTTCGTAAAATCATCCTGAGCAGCATAAGCCGTTCCAATTTCGTATTGAGCATCATCATAATATTCAGAATCCGGATATTTCGATAAAAGATTTTTAAGGTTGTTAATCTTCGCCTGAGTATCTCCTTTGAATCCTAAAGCCATTGCTTTCTGGTACAAAGTATAGTCCGTTGCATCTTCATTCTTATCATAGATGGCAATCGCTTCATTCAGGTCATTATTAGCATAATGAATATCTGCAAGACGAAGTTCTGCATCATTTTTAAACTCCGGTTTCGGATTGGTAAGATATTGTTTGAAATAAGTTGCCGCCTGATCAAATTTCTTGGATTTAAAATAAGCATATCCTAAATCATAGGGCAGCTGCTGCTTTTCAGGGAAGTTTTCGGTAAGAAGCTTTTCATAACGGGTGATGGCAGACGGATAATTTCCTTTCTGGTAATACACCTGTGCCAGCCAGTATAAAGCTCTGCTGTTAAATTCTTTATTAATATTGAAACCAAGACTTCTTAAGAAATATTTCTCAGCTTCATCATAATTTCCTTTGTTGAATTCTTCTGTTCCCAATAAATAAGAAACCTCCTGGTCTACTTTATTGATCTCAGGAGTGGAACTCTGCAGTCTGTCAATCGCATTCAGAGTTTCTTTATAGTTTCCGGAATACAGATATGATTTTACCAATAGTGACCTCATTTCTGTGGCATTGGCACCATTCTGATTTTCGTTGATATAACTTTGAATAACCGCAGAAGGACTTTCAAACGGGTTTCCGATATCGTAACTTAATTTAGCATACTGCTCATGAGCCAGTTTCTTCACTTTCGCATCATAATCCATCTGGTAAGAAGAACGGAATGCAGAAAGAGCTTCCTGTTTTTTGTCAACTGCCAGGTAAGCATTTCCTAACTGGTAGTAAGCATTTTGTGCTAAAGCAGAGTTGCTGTTCAGAAGCTGGTTGTAATAAGAAACCGCTTCATCATATTTTTTCAGCTGTGCAGCCACAAATCCCATCTCATACAAATCGTTTTCAGAAGGGTTCTGCTGAACACTCAGATAGTCTTTCAAATGCGGATAGGCAGAAGTATAATCATTCTTCATGAAATAACTCTCTCCTATGATCTTATGAACTTCCGCTTTATAAGAATCTGAAATATTTTCGTTCAATAGAGCCGTTCCTTCCGTAATTGCCTGATCGTAATTCTTATCATTGTAATACATCTGTACATAATAAGGACGTACCAGTTTTGAGAACTTATCCTGATCCTTTATAGAATCAAAATACTGGAAAGCTTTATCATTTTGTCTGTTGCTGTAATATAAATGCCCCAGCATGTAAGCGATATCTCCTTTTTGGGATTGATCCGCTGTTTTGTAGGCTTCTTCCAGAGCATCGGTAGCTCCTTTAGAATCACCCGTCATGAATTTTGCATATCCAAGCTTCAGAATATACTGTGTATTCTCTTCTTTTGAAAGCTGATACTGGTTTACTTTTTTCAAAGTCTCCAAAGCTTTATCAAAATCTTTTTTTGCAAGGTAGTAATCTGCCAGTGGAAGATTAGCCTGCGCAAAATAAGCTGAATTCGGATATTCTTTCATGAAAGCTGTTAACCCTTCTTCAGCATGATTTTTCTGAAGAATCACACCGATCACATTATCAAAAAATTGTGCGCCTTCTTTTTTTGAACGGGACAAATTCTGATTGTAGAAATATTGTCTTGCATATTCGTATTGAGAAGCGTTGTATATTTTGGTCTGATAAAGATTTTCGGCTAGATTAAACCTGTAATTTTCTTTCTGGGTAAAATATTGGGACTGTTGAGCATCGGAGATTCCGAAGTAAATGACCGCAGCCGCTAAAAGTATTTTTTTTGATTTCATTCTTCTTGATATAAGAAAATTAGTCTAAATAAGTTAACGAAAATATTAAAAACTTATTGTTTAAGCAAGTTTTAACAGATTTATTAGGCTTAAATAGCAAATTAACAACAATGAAAATTTTCTCACCATTCAATGATAAAATTTACTACTTTCGTCTGATAAAATGTAAACAATTTTAATAATAAGTTATCAAAAAACATATTTTAAGTTGAATACTTTTTCAACAGCAGCTAAAAACATACCATAAACACACCATCACATGAAATTTAAGATACTTTTAGCATTAATTTTTGTCAACCTGATGCAGGCACAAAAATTTCAGTTTCCAAAGACCGCTGTAACTGACTCTCTTATACTGGAAAAACAGATGCCGGAACTTGCACGGCAAGTAATCCCCCAACTTCAATCCGAAAAAAATAAACCGGAAAACAAGGTCGACCTCCTGGACAATCTTTTCCGTTTACAGATGGTAGCCCAGGATTATAAAAATTCTTTGGCTTCTCTGTCAGAAAACCGCAATCTCTTTGCCGATCACCATATGGGAGATTATAGATATATTGGGTTTGAATTGTACAGCATGGCTAAACTGGCACAAAAGGAAAGCAATATCTCTTTTCCCAATGCCCTTGAGAAAGTATTTAACCAAAAATATGAAAGTCTTCCGGAAAAACTGATTCCCAGACTGCCTCTTGCGGTTGACGGCAATGTAAGAGAATCCAGAAAACAAATGAAGGAAATACTGGACGCGCAAAAGAACAAAGACAGTATTGATTACAAAACCGCTCTATCATTATGTAAAAGTTATCTCAGCTATAAAACTTATTCCAGCATCAAACCTCAGGTGATGCAGCTGCTGGCGTCAAAGGATAAGGAAAAATTCATTATTGAAACCAGAGATCTTAAGATAAAAAACGGGAATACCCTGACGATTACCATTGTCCGAAAAAAAGAAAACACTTCCCCACTTCCTGTTATTCTTACCAATAATATTTATGCAGGGCTATTTGATGAATTTTTTGGAAAAAGAGCTGCCACGTATAATTATGTAGGAGCTGTAGTCAATACCCGCGGCAAGAGAAACAGTAATAATGTAAATGATCCTTTTGAGCATGAATCAGAAGATATCTATGAAGTGATAGACTGGGTAAGCAAACAGCCATGGTGCAACGGAAAAGTAGGAATGATCGGCGGAAGTTATTTAGGTTTCAGCCAATGGGCAGCTGTCAAAAAACTACACCCGGCATTAAAGACAATTGTACCACAGGTGGCTGTAGGAATCGGGATAGATTATCCTGCTCAGAATAATATTTTTATGAGCTATATGCTGCAGTGGATACAGTATGTTACCAACAACAAACTTACGGATGAAGTAGACTTTGGCAATTTCGCAAAATGGAATTTAATCAATACACATTGGTACAAAAGCGGAAAATCATTCAGGGCTTTGGACACGATCAGCGGCAAAACCAGCAAAATCTTTCAACGATGGCTAGATCATCCGGCATATGATGAGTACTGGCAGAAAATGGTTCCTTACAAAGAGGATTTTTCTAAAATAAACATTCCTATTCTGACGACAACCGGATATTATGATGATGATCAAATCGGAGCGTTATATTACTTTAAGCAACACCATCTATACAATAAAAATGCGGACCATTATCTGGTAATAGGTCCTTACAATCACGGAGGAGCACAGAGTTTCGGCTTCACTTATGTGAACGGCAGTCCTATTGATCCGGTGGCCAGAATAAGTATTGACGATCTTGCGTTTTCATGGTTTGATTATATTCTGAAAGGAGGCAAAAAGCCGGAAATTTTAAAAGACAGAATTAATTTTCAGGTGATGAATACCAATACGTGGAAACATGTTGCTGATCTTGATAAAATGCATACCTCAACTTTAAAATTCTACCTTCAGGACAAGAAAAACACCCCTTCAGTGTTTAATAAGCCGGAAACCCAAAGTTTCACAAAACAAATTGTTGATTTTAAAAACAGAGATCTGAAGGACACTTACTACAAGGTCAGCAAAAAAGACAGTATAAAGACGACTACTTCCATTGTTTTTGAAAGTGAAGTACTGGATAAGGATATGATCATCAGTGGAAATCTGTCCGGATTCTTCAATGTCTCCATCAACAAAAAAGATTTTGATACGGATACTTATCTGTACCAGATTCAGCCGGACGGGAAATCCTCGTTATTATCCACTCATATTGTGAGAGCCAGCTATGCAAAGAACAATGAAGTAAGACAGCTTCTTGAGCCCAATAAAATAGAACAAATCCCGATTAACAACTCATATGTTATGAGTAGAAAGATAGAAAAAGGAAGTAAACTGTTATTATTGGTCGGCGTTAATAAAAATCCTAACTGGCAGATCAATTACGGGACGGGCAAGGATGTAAGTGATGAAACGATAAAAGATTCCGGGGAACCCCTGGAAGTAAAATGGTATAACGACAGCTATGTGGAAATACCTGTTTATAAAGACTAAAACTTTTGTTTAAACGAGTTCCGGAAAACTTTATACGATAAAAAAGGCAATGAGATTGTTTCATCCTTTAATGATAAAAATTCTTATTTTAGTCGGCTAAAAAATAACCAACTGAGTAATCAATGATCAAAAAACACATTTTGATGTGATACTTTTGCATCAGCAGCTCAAAACACATCATTAATGAAATTTAAAATACTCGTAGCATTAGTTTTTGTTAACTTAATGCAGGCCCAGAAATTTTACTTTCCGAAAACAGCAGCAACAGATTCTGTAATTTTGGACAAACAAATTCCGGAACTTGCTCTAAAGGTGATTACTGAATATCAATCTCCTAAAAACAAACCAAAATATACGCTTACTTTTTTAGATAACCTGTTTCGTTTACAGCTCGCTGCAAAAGATTACAAAAATTCTATTGTAAGTATAACTGATTATCGTAAGGAATATGCAGATCATAACATGGCAGGGAACAAACATCTTGCTCATGAAATCTACAGTATGGCTAAGCTGGTGGAAAAGGATGAAAAAATTCCGTTTCCCGATGCTCTTCAACGGGCCTTTACTACAAGATATGAAAGTTTACCCGAGACACTGACTGCTAAAGTAGGACCCACGCTGGATATTGATTCAGATGTAAAGGATCATAAAAAAACGCTGAAAGCATCACTTGACAAGCAAAAAGATAAGGATAGTATAGACTATGCTTCCGCTCTGGCTTTGTGTAAAAACTATGTCAATTATAAGACCTACTCAAGCATCAAACCCCAGATTATGCAGTTGTTTAAAGTAAAGGAGCAGGAAAAATTCATTATCGAAACCCAAATCCTTACTTTAAAAAAAGGAACAAAACTTACCATTACGATTGTACGAAAAAAAGAAAACACGTCTCCTCTTCCCGTTATCCTTACCAATAACATTTATGCAGGAGAATTTGTAGATGCAGGGATGGGGAAAAGAGCCGCAGTTTACAATTACGTAGGAGCTGTGGTCAATACTCGTGGAAAAAGAGACAGCAATGACCCCAATAATCCGTTTGAAGATGAAGCTCAGGATCTTTATGAGGTCATAGACTGGGTAAGCAAACAACCATGGAGCAATGGTAAAGTAGGAATGATAGGCGGAAGTTATTTAGGATTCAGCCAATGGGCAGCTGCCAAAAAACTACACCCTGCATTAAAAACCATTGTACCTCAGGTTTCGGTAGGAATCGGAATAGATTATCCTTCTCAAAATAATGTATTCAAGGGCTATATGCTCCAGTGGATTCACTATGTCACCAATAATAAGCTGACTGATGAAGCAAGCTTTAATAATGATACAAAATGGGATTCTATCAATACGGCATGGTACAAAAGCGGCAGATCATTCAGAGCCTTGGATTCATTAAGCGGGAAGCCCAATAAAATTTTCCAGAGATGGCTGGATCATCCCGGTTATGATAAATACTGGCAAAACATGGTTCCTTATAAAAAAGATTTTGCCAAAATAAACATTCCTGTTTTAACGACTACAGGCTATTATGATGCTGATCAGATCGGAGCACTGTATTATTATAAAGAACATCGCAAATACAACAAAAATCCTAACCACTATTTAGTGATAGGACCCTATGATCATGCAGCAGCTCAAAGTTATGGATACAATTATGTTTATGTTTACGGCTATGGAAATCTACTCATAGATCCTGTAGCCAGAATAAGTATTGATAAACTTGCTTTTTCATGGTTCGATTATATTCTGAAGGATGGCAAAAAACCGGAACTTCTGAAAGATAAAGTCAATTTTCAGATCATGAACAGTAATACATGGAAACATGTTCCCACACTTGATAAAATGCACACGTCTTCTCTTAAATTTTATCTTCAGGATCGTAAAAACGATTCTTCAGTTTTTGAAAAACCCGGAACTGAGCAATTTACCAAACAGACCGTTGACTTTAAAGACAGAAATCCAAAATATCTTTATCATAGAGTAAGCAAACAGGACAGTATATATGTAACCAATTCTGTTTATTTTGAAAGTGAAATTCTGGACAAAGATATCATTGTAAGCGGAAATTTATCCGGAGTATTTAATGTTTCCATTAATAAGAAGGATTTTGACCCTAAAACCTCATTATATCAGGTACAGCCGGATGGTAAGATATTTTTACTATCTACACACCTTACCCGAGCCAGCTATGCAAAAAACAATTCCAAACGTCATCTGCTTAAGCCCGGCAAAAAGGAGCAGATCCCGATCAAAAATTCATTTTTTATGAGCAAAAAAATAGAAAAAGGAAGTAAACTGGTCTTATTGGTAGGAGTTAATAAAAATAAAAACTGGCAGGTCAATTATGGGACAGGAAAAAATGTAAGTGATGAAACTGTAAAAGATGCCGGGGAACCTTTGGAAATAAAATGGTATAACGACAGCTATGTGGAAATACCTGTTTATAAAGACTAAAACCTTTTGTTTGAGCATTTTTACCTAAATGTTCTTAACAACTGTTAACATCAAAATAAAAAATCATTACATTTGCTTTTTTTCAAATCAAATATAGTTATTGAATGAGTCAACTTTTTAGAAGAAAAATCTATTCAGATACAGATACTTCAACGGGGCTTTTAAGAGTCTTGGGAGTATGGGACATTGTATTTTTTGGTATTGCGGCTATTATTGGAGCTGGGAGTTTCAGCAGTTTGGGAGAGGCCGTTTTCAGAGGAGGTCCCGGTGTCATCCTTTTATATTTGATTTGTGGTTTTGCCTGTGGGTTTACCGCTTTATGCTATGCTGAATTTGCCAGCAGAATACCTACCGCAGGCTCTGCCTACACGTATGCCTACGCCAGTTTTGGTGAGCTGATTGCCTGGATAATCGGCTGGGCTCTGATCATGGAATATTCTTTCGGAAATATTTATGTAGCCTTTTCCTGGTCAGATTATTTCACGAGTTTCTTAAGTCGTCTCGGAATGCATATCCCTGATTATCTGACCTGTAGCTATACTGAAGCAAGAAAAGCTGTTCAATATGGTTCAGAAAACAAAGAACTGTTAAATGCCTGGAAAACAGCTCCATTGATTGGAAGCTTGAAATTCATTGTAGACATTCCCGCATTGGTAATCAACGGTTTAATCACATGGCTTTGTTATGTAGGAGTAAAAGAAAGTAAAAACTTCAACAACTCTCTGGTTATCTTAAAACTGGCAGTGATCATATTGGTTATCCTGGTCGGTTTTTCTTATATCAATACTGAAAACTGGACACCCATAAGCCCTACTACAGGAACACCATCCTTTATGCCGAACGGTTTTGCAGGGGTAATGAGTGCAGTATCAGGAGTTTTCTTCGCTTATATTGGATTTGATGCCTTAAGTGTACTTTCTGAAGAAACCAAAGACCCTCAGAAGACCTTACCAAAAGGAATGATTATCTCTTTGGTACTGTGTACGGTAATTTATATTGCGCTAACGCTTGTACTAACAGGGATGGTAGATTATAAAAAGTTTGACGGCGTGGGAGATCCACTTTCATTCATCTTTGAAAAAACAAATGCTAATGTAGCCTGGATGGAGCTTGTAGTTTCCTTTGTTGCTATTGTTGCCATTACTACAGTATTATTGGTTTTCCAGATGGGACAGCCGAGAATCTGGTATGCAATGAGCCGTGACGGACTGATGCCTCAGAGATTCCAGAAGGTACATCCAAAATATAAAACTCCTTCTTACGCAACTGTTGTTACCGGAATTGTAGTAGGGATTCCAATCCTATTCACAGATAAAACATTTATCCTTGATTTTACGAGTATCGGAACTATTTTCGCATTCGTATTGGTATGTGCAGGAGTACTTATGCTTCCGGCGAAAGAAAAAATCAAAGGCAGGTTTCACCTTCCGTATGTGAATGGTAAAATTATTTTCCCTGTTGTTTTCATTGGTGGTTTACTAGCTTTCTACAAATGGCAGCCGGAGTTTTTTGACAACCTGATGAACTGGTCAGATCCTAGCGAAGGAGAATTCAGAGCTTCTATTTTCTTCTTTATTATCATCAACCTTATCTTATGTGTGGTAGCTTTTATCAAAAACTTATCATTGATTCCATTGGTTGGATTAAGCTCATGTCTGTATCTTCTTACGGGAATGAGCCATGAAAACTGGTTCTGGTTTGGAATGTGGTTCCTGATCGGAATGGTTATTTATTTCTGCTACGGATACAAAAACAGTAAACTTGGAAAAGAATTAAAGAATAGCTAAAAAATAGTAGCAAGCTTCGAAAAGGCAAAATCGCAAAAAAGTTGAACATTTGAACAGACTGATTTGCGATTTTGCCTTTTTTGTTTTTACGCTCTAAAAAATCGGCCGGATTATTGCTTTAACTTCAATAGAATCAATAAACTAACCCACCATGGCTGAAAGAATTAAAACCTACAGAGAATTTTACCAGTTTTACCTTACCGAACACAGTAAAACAGGAACCCGGATTTTTCATTTTATCGGAACACTGCTCGTATTTTTCGTTATAGGATATGTGATCAGTTCAGGAAAGGAAAGGTTTCTCTGGTATATCCCAATTTTCGGATATGGATTTGCCTGGTTCAGTCATGCTGTGATTGAGAGAAATAAACCGGCTACTTTTAAATATCCTTTATGGTCTTTAATTTCGGATTTCAGACTGTTTTTTGAACTGCTGATTGGTAAACAGAAATTCTTTACCTCCAATAATCAGCCCCAGAAGCAGGAATAATTTTACATCTTTTTCTTTTTTTTGCTTAAAATTATTGAGTGTTGGGAAACCCAAAGGCGCAAGAACATTTCGACTTCGCTCAATATTAGATTTTCAGCAAGAATTATGTGATATCAATTTTATCGAAGATAAAATCCTTACGTCTTACATACATATGGCTTGTAAAAATCTTAGCGGCTTTGCGTTTTCCAACTTTCTATATTGAGATTGCTTCACCTTCGGTTCGCAATGACTATAATGGTTCGCAATGACTATAATTCTGTGGGATTTTGTTTATTTAGATGAAGCTTCTTCCCAATCCAATATCCCAATGAAGGCAGAATAAAAGACAATACCACCGGGAATATCAATGACAGACCGGAACCCTCAAGAATAATCGTTAGAGGAAAAAGATATCCATTGTAAACAATAAGTATCAATGTAAAAAGAAAACTATCACTATTTCCGGTAGAAAGAATATTGAAATCGCTTCCAAACTGATCAAATACACCGGAACAAACGAATAAGAACACATTCACAAAAAACACCCACAGTACCGTTCTGTAGACCATTCTCTTTCTTGCATTCAGATATCCGGCAAAGATCAGAAGCAGAGATAAAATTCCTGAAACAAAAAAGTCTATACCAGAAACATCTGTCTCACCGCCAGTTCTTCCAAAGAAATACATCGCATAGAGAACAATATTAAGGAGATAAGTTATTGTTACATAATTCATACATCAAAAGTTTACTATTGGCCGTTAGTATTTTTTCTCAAGGATATCGTAGTGAACAGTGTTTACCATTTTTTCAGCGAGAGCATCTCCTTTTACTTTAATTGGGTTGGGAATGTAACTTGAAAAAGTCATTGTATTGTCTTTATTCAGGGTCACTTCAACTTCTTCAAGAATATTCTGCTCATCTACATAAAACTGAATTCTGTTTTCTACAATTCTCCAAAAAGAAAGTCTTGGTTCAGATGGACTGCAGTCACCTGTTTTCCCTTCTACATAATTATAAATGGCATATCCGTCTTCCCTGATGGCATAATTTCTCATCAGACGGCAGTTATCAAATTCTTTTACCACTTTCTTTTTATTTTCATAAAACCCGGCTTCCTTCAGTTTCCAAAACCCTGTAACGTCTTCTTTCTTTAATTTCTGGGCACTAATACAAGAAACTGCCATAAGAAAAGCAAGAGAAAATATCTTCTGCATAGATAAATTTGTATGTGTTTTTTTATATGATTTTAACCGAATATACAATAATTAGAATAAAGCAAAAAGTTTCAGCGGGCGGCTTCGCCGCCCGCTGAAACTTTAAACTTTGAATCCAGTTTTTATTTAAATTTCTTCTTAAAACTAAATTTAAGCATGTTCATCAGCCCCGGTTCTATGATGTCAATTCCAATTCCGAAATTGCTGTCTGCAACGGTATGATGATCTGTTCTGAACTTTTCAAACTCACTTTGCGGAATTTCAAGATTGATCAGAGGATTGTATTCGATATATACACTTGCTCCGTTCTTGCTTACTTTTTTACGGCTTTTATAGTCAAAATACGGATTGGCAATGGTGCATTCCTGAACCGTATATTTTTCTTCGGTGTCAATTTTCTGATCTGTATAGAGATTAATCTCATACTTTTCGGTATCGAAATTATGCCAGAACGATAAATCTTTATGCATAAAATCCCTTGCGCTGGCCTTTATAACATTTCTGTCAAAATACATAAGGAAGCGGTTGTTCTGCGGATCTACATAGTAAGGATTCTCAATCATAGCGGTGTATTGAATCTTCACTTCATTCAGTCTTTTATCGTCGCTTACCACATCAATTGCTGCATCTTTGAATACATTCCGTACATCTGTACCATTTCTGTCGCCTGAGTAATTCAGAGCATAGAAAAGGAAATTATTCCAGCTGTCTATAATTTCTCTTTTGTTGGTGCTTTTAAAATACCTTCTCATCGCATTGGCTCTGCTTCCTTTGTAGGTTGTTGACAAGGTAAACCTCCCAACATTTCCCTGTACATTAAAATCTACTTTTTCATCAATACAGAAATAAGGGAATCGATAAGGTTTTCTTACCTGAAGTTCCTGATCTTTTTTCACTTCCAGATAATGCATAAAATACATGAATCCTCTGTTTTCAATCAATCCGAATTCATCACGGATCGTAGCATCAATAAAGTATTCCTGACCTTTGTAATTCACTTTTACAACAACATGATTGAAGCTCAACAGTGACGGAAGGTAATATTTGATATAATAATCTGTATTAAAATTCACCAGTACAACAGAAGCATCCACACCAATATAATCAAGGATCACTTTTAATAAAACGGATTTCGCTTTACAGTCTCCCTGCTTGTTTTCATAGGTTACAGAAGGTGCCTGTGGCTTGTGCCCATTCATTTCATCCGCATTAAAGATATAATAGATATGGTTCTGAACATATTCTATGGCAAACTGAAGTTTTTCACCCTGATCCGTAATAGCATCCAGCTTTTCAATCAGGTTCGGAGCAAAATCCTTCAATGAAGAGCTATTGAAAACCTCATCATAAAGAGGTACAATATAATTGGAAAGATCTTTCCAGTTACTTTCTGTGGCAAAATCCACATACGGGAAAATTTCTCTTCCGGAATCTACAGGATTAATATAATTCTGCTCTTCTATTACAAACCTCTCTCCTTTTTTCAAATGATTCGTTTCCGGCTCCAGAACATTTCCCTGCTCGTCTCTGAAGAATGTCTTTTTATAGGCAATCGTCTGTTCACGTTCATTGATAAAAGTGAATTTAAAACTACCATACGCCCAGTAATTATCAGGGCTTACCCACACATATTTTGAAAATTCCTTTCTCAGGAAATCCCGGTCCGTAAATTCTTTAATCCTGGAATCTTCCAAGATCAAAACATCATACAGCCTGAGATCTTTAATGGTAATATTGATTTTCTTATTACTGCTCAAAACACCTCCACTGCTCTGGTTTTCGCTGTCAAGAACTTTAATATTCGTATCCGGAATTTTATCTATCAGCACGCCGTCTCTCAAAACACTGATCCTGTGAATCTGATAAACTTCATTTTCTTCCACAATGACATCAGACACGGAAGCTCTCTCCAGATTTCCCGGCTCGTTCAGCGTATACGCCATGCAGACATATTCACTGTTTTCCGTATTGCTGGTATAGTATTTTTTTTCTAAAAAGTAGCAGTAGTCCCGGCCTTCATCAATTTGTTTTTTGGCAAATTCGGAGTCTTTGATTCTGTTTTTTATTTCCTCATCCCCAATATTTCCTGCCCACATTTCAGGTTTTTGAATCCTGTAATTTTCAACTTGCATTTGATTTTCCATATTTATTGTAAGAATTATGTTTTGTGGTTAGTGTTTAAAAACTTCAAATTAAATGATTAAAAAAATAAAAAGCAATAGCAGAAGTACTACAAATTCAGGAAAGCCAGTTCGGCATGGTAATTGCGAGGTATGGGAAAAAAATCAAGTTTATGAAAAGTATCGCAACAATTCTAAAAGGGGCAGCACCCGCATTAGCATTATTCGCAATGACGCAATGTACAACAGCAGCAAGTGCATCGGCAGGAGATGAAACAACTTTCATCGTAGGACCACAAACCGCAGACTGTACTGGCGTAGCTCCTATGAAATGTCTGCAGGTAAAAGAAAACGCTTCCGGAGACTGGACCAATTTCTACAGCAATATTGAAGGGTTTACGTATGAACCTGGATATGAATATGTTTTGAAAGTAAAAACAGAAAAAATTGCCAATCCACCCGCTGACGGATCATCTATGAAATACACTTTGGTAAAGCAGGTTTCTAAAACAAAAAAGAAAGAAATGGCATCCAATCAAAAAACACTTATCGTAGGGCCACAAACTGTAGACTGTTCTGCAGGAGCAGGACGAATGAAGTGTCTGCAGGTAAAAGAGAATGCTTCTGAAAGCTGGACCAATTTCTACAGTAACATTGAAGGATTTACTTATGAACCGGGTTACGAATATGTTTTAAAAGTAAAAACAGAAAAAATAGCGAATCCTCCGGCCGACGCTTCTTCCATCAAATATACATTAATAGAACAGGTTTCTAAAACGAAAAAATAACAAAAAAGCTTCTGAAATTTTCAGAAGCTTTTTTACTATTTAAAACGGAAGCTGAAAGAATGAAGCTCGAAGTTACTTTTGGTCAACGAGGAAAAGTCAACAAATGATTCACCCTTACGCTTTTATTTCGCTCTTACTTACACCTTCTCTTTGTTTAAAATCCAGATTCTTTTTGAGGAGGATCCGGGTATTTGCCTTTAGCAGCCTCTCCTACTGTATTTGCAGTAGTCATAGCTACTACAAGATCATTCAGCATGCTGCTGGCTGCTGTAGGTGAATTGGGAAGAAGAACCAGGTTGCTTCTGTTACTTGCCCCTATAGAGTGCAATGTATCATAGTGCTGTGTCACAACGATAAGTGCTGATGCTTCGTGTGAATTGATCTCTACATTATTCAGCATTCTTACAGACTCTTCAAGTCCTTTGGCAATTTCTCTTCTCTGATCGGCAATCCCCTGTCCTTGTAGTTTTTTAGATTCAGCTTCCGCTTTGGCAACGGCAACAATTCTGATTCTTTGTGCTTCTGATTCATATTCTGCTGCGGTTTTTTCTCTTTCCGCGGCGTTAATTCTGTTCATGGCATGTTTTACCTGTTCATCAGGATCAATATCGGTAACCAAAGCTTTGATAATATCGTACCCATAACTGTTCATAGCCTCCTGAAGTTCACTTTTTACAGCAATTGCCACATCATCTTTTCTTACAAAAACATCATCCAGTTTCAATTTCGGAACCTCAGCTCTTACCACATCAAAAACAAATGAAGTAATTTGATTTTCAGGATTTTCCAAACGATAATAAGCATCTCCTACCTGACTTCTGATGACCTGGTACTGAACGGAAATTTTCATTTTGATGAAAACATTGTCTAATGTTTTGGTATCAATCATTACATCCAGCTGTTGAATTCTAAGGTTCAGTCTTTTAGCAATCTGATCTATGACAGGCAGCTTAAGATGAAGCCCGGAATGTTTTACAGCCTTGAATTTCCCAAAACGTTCAATAATCGCTGCGGTTTCCTGCTTAACGACAAAGAACGAAGCGAATAAAATGATTAGCCCGAAGAAAATAACGGGCGCTAAATATATTCCCATAGTTTTTAATTTTTTGATAGGTCGTAACAAATCATGTTTTGTTAAACATTTTTATTGGTATCTGCTTAAATATATGAAAAATAAATGTAAAATCTAATCATTATCTTCCACTAATGAAGCTTGCGAATGATTGAAAATTTTTAAATTAAAATTATTCCGAAAAAGACTTACTTTTGAATATTCATTATACATCATGGCTGATTCCAAAGAAATATTAAAAGATCATATTTCAAAATTTACTACTCTTACAGAAGAGCAGTTTGATTATGTTTTTGGACATTTTAACCTGATTACTTTAAAGAAAGGACAAAGTCTGATCTCGGAGGGTGATTTTGTAAATCATGAATATTTCGTTCTCGAAGGCTGTCTGAAAGCTTTTTATCTTAATGACAGCATGAAAATGTTTATCCTTCAGTTTGCTATGCCTACCTGGTGGGTGACAGATTTTGATGCGCTTTACAGTAAAACAAGGGCTACCATTAATGTAGACTGTATTACCAACGCTACTATTCTTTCTATTTCCAACGAAGACAGGGAAAAAATATGCAATGAAATTCATGAAGTTGAACATTTTTTCAGATGGAGAACCAACAAAGGCTATGTAGCAGCACAAAAACGCCTGCTTTCTTTTATGAATAATGATGCTAAATTCCGGTATGAGGAACTTTTGGCCATGTACCCTCAACTGTACAATCTGGTTCCTAAACACCTGATCGCTTCTTATCTTGGAGTAACCCGGGAAACCCTGAGCAGGCTTCATCAATAATCAATATCTTAGGACCGTTTTACCTCATTCTATTTTGTGAGGTACATCACGTAACTTTTTCTTCCGATCGGCTGAACTTTGTGTCATTAATTAAACCCAATAAAAATGGACACAAAAAATTTTAAAGTCAATAACGAAAAAAGTACGATCGACTGGATCGGAAGAAAAGTAACCGGAGCTCACAACGGAACAATCGGTGTAAAAGAAGGAAACTTCACATTTGAAGATGGAAAACCGGTATCTGGAAAATTCATCATTGATACCCGCGCCATCAAAATCCTTGATATTGAGGATGCTGAAACCAATGCTCAGTTTGCAAGTCATCTAACTTCAGACGATTTCTTTAATTCTGATCAGTTTCCTGAAGCTGTTTTCGAAATCACTCATGCTGAACCAGGTGATCAGAATCTGTATTACGTAACCGGAGATCTTACTATAAAAGGTATTACTCATTCTATCAACACAAGCCTGCATATTGTAACAACGGATAATGCAGCTGTTTTAGAGTCTAAAATTGTAGTCGACAGAACGAAATTCAATATCAAATTCAGATCTTCCAATTTCTTTACCAATCTTGGTGACACGTTGATCTACAACAATTTTGATTTGAATATTCATCTTGTTGCAGAAGCAAACTAACGGAACTCAAAGATCAGTTAACCTTAAAAATTTACCATCATGCCATTCATAAAAGTAGATGTGCTTCGCGAAGACCTTAACCGCGAAAAAAAACAACAATTAATCAGAAAAATAAGCGAAGCTGTAACTTCAGTTTTGAATAAGGATCCACATTTAACCCATATCGTAATCAACGAAATTGAAGATGATAACTGGGGATATGCCGGAGAACAGGTTTCAGTGTTAAAAGAACAGGGATTTTCAACAGAAAAAAAATAATTATAAAATGAAAAAGCAAACGATAATTGTAACAGGAGCCTCTTCAGGAATAGGATTGGAAACAGCGCGCTATTTCTTAGACAGAGGTGATCATGTCATCATCAATTCACAAACGGCATCTAAACTAGAGAATGTTTACCATGAACTTGGAGCCGGCGAAAATCTGGCGATGGTTGCCGGAAATGTATCAGAGAAAGCAACAGGAGAAGCTTTGGTAAAGACAGCACTTGAAAAGTTCGGATCAATTGATGTTCTGGTCAACAATGCCGGAATTTACGAGAACAAACCGTTCCTGGACGTTACTGAAGATTACCTTGACCGTTTTTTAACAACGAATTTAAAAGGAACATTCTTTACAACCCAAGCGGTGATCCCTCAAATGATCAAACAAAATGACGGTGTAGTGATCAATGTAGGAACACCATTGGTGTATCATGCCATTGCGCAATCTCCTTCTACAGCACCTATTTCAAGCAAAGGAGCGATCCATGCGCTGACATTGCAACTGGCTGCTGAGTTTGGAAAAGATAATATCAGAGTCAATACGATTGCTCCGGGATTAGTCAGAACTCCAATGCATGGCGCCGGCCTTGATAACAATGCAGGACTGCACCTCATCAACCGTATCGGGGAGCCGGAAGAGGTTGCTCAGATGATTCATGCTGTTGCTAAAAATAAATTAATTTCCGGAGCCATCATCAATGTTGATGGCGGAATGGGCGCCGGACATCATTTATCATGAAACTGTTATTAATCTTTGCATGGCTGTTCAGTTTTCCATTGAACGGTCATGCCCAAAATAAAAAGGATATGAAAACCAGCCCAACATCAGAAACTGAAATCAGAAATGTCATTGAAAATTATTATTTCAAAGGAATTTATGAAGGAAATACAGAACTTCTTAAAAAAGCTTTCTATAAAGGAGCATTACTTTTCGGAGATGTAGACGGAGTTCCCTATTTCAAAACGGCAGATCAATATATTGAGGGAGTCGGAACCCGTGTAAGTCCCGAAAAATCCGGAAAAGATTTTAAAGCAGTGATTCTTTCTGTTGATATCATTAACTCCATAGCTACAGCGAAATTAAATGTAAGAATGTATGATTTTAATTATTATAATTTCATAACTTTCAATAACATCGATGGAAAATGGCTCATTATTAATAAGACATTGACCAACGTACATCCTTAATTCAAATTTTTAATTAAAAATCAACAAAATCATGTGGAATAAAAATAGAATTACGGAATTACTGGGTATTGAATATCCTATTCTGCAAGGTCCTTTTGGCGGAGGTATTTCTACGGTTGAACTGACTTCAACAGTGAGCAATCTTGGTGGATTAGGCGGATTCGGGGCTTATACTTTGTCACCACAGGAAATTTATGACATTCATAAAGAAATACAAACGAAAACGGATAAACCTTATAATCTTAATCTCTGGGTCAACGACCACGATATTATTGATGAAGAGCATACAAAAGAGCAGTATCAGAAAGCGATTGAAACTTTCAAGCCTTATTTTGATCTTTTAGACACAGATATTCCTGCCCTTCCACCCTCTTTTGAATCGAGATTTCAGAATCAGCTGAATGTTATTTTTGATATTAAACCTAAAGTTTTCAGCTTTATGTTTGGTTTGATGGACGAAAATATCATCGAAGATCTTCATCAGCAGGGAACGATTGTTTTGGGAAATGCAACCACCTTGAATGAAGCAATTGCGCTGGAAAAAACCGGCGTGGATATCATTGTGGCTTCCGGATTTGAAAGTGGCGGCCACCGACCTTCGTTTCTGGATCAGGCGGAACTGTCTACAATGGGAACTTTTGCTCTGATCCAACTGATAAAAGATCGTGTAAAAATTCCTGTAATTGCGGCTGGTGGTATTGCCAACGGCCGTGGAATTGCCGGAGCTTTTCAACTGGGCGCAGAAGCAGTACAGATTGGAACAGCATTCCTGGCTACTGAAGAATCCGGAGCTCTACCGATACATAAAGAGTTTTTGTTTTCTGATGCTGCAAGATCTACCACGCTTACCAGAGCGTATACCGGAAGATTAGGTCGCGGAATTACCACAACAATATCACGAGATGTATTGGCTGCCACAGATAAAACATTACCATTCCCTTTGCAGACTCATTTTATGGGTGCATTGAGAAAGGCTGCTTTAGAACAGAAAAAGAATGATCTGGTAGTTTTCTGGGCAGGTCAGATCGCTCCGCTTTTAAAGCATAAAAAAGCCCCCACTTTAATGAAATCATTAATCGAAGAGGCGTCTGAGTTATTGAATAAATAGAATTTACACCGTCATTCCGATGTCTATTCCTTTAATTTTTCTATATAAATCAGTAGCATAATTATCCGTCATCCCTGAAACGAAATCAATGACTCCGAGAACTTTCTGGTAATCGGTACCCTCATTATAAATGAATTGCTTTGGAATTAATTTCAAAGCTTTTTCATCATAAGATTTTCTCTTATCTTCAGGTTTCAGAATGGAAGGAATAAAATGATCCAGTAATTCATACATTACATTATACCCTGCATTTTCAATTTCTACAACTGCTTTGTGGTTATAGATTTTTTCTACGGAGAAACTTGCAATATCCTGTAATGCTTTATTTTCTTTTTTATAAATATCCAATAAACCGTTGCCAAGATTACCTTCAAGAATTGTCTCAAAGTTGTATTTGTACATCTCAAGCGATTTATTAATTAAAGCATTGATTACTTTTGCTCTTAAGTAAGAAATCTGTTCGTTTTCGTTGGAGATAGAATTTAGCTTCGTTTCAATTCTCTGAACGTCATCTGTCTCAGATTTTACCAGTTCAAAAAATAAGTTTTTGCAGTCTGCGGTTGAAACAATTCCCAATCTGTGGGCATCTTCCATATCAATGATATTGTAGCAGATATCGTCTGCCGCTTCTACGAGCCATACAAATGGATGTCTTTTAAAGATATGAGGTTCTTCACTTTCAGAAATAAGCTGGGTTCCTTTGGCAATTTCCAGGAAAATATCTTTTTCATTCTGGAAAAAACCGAATTTCTTCCTGTGAATGATTCCTTTTTTCTTCGCTACAGCCTCACACGGATATTTTGCAATACTTGCCAATGTGGAGAAAGTAAGCTGAATACCTCCCGCATCTTTGCCTTGCTGCTGCTGTGCCAGAACTCTGATCGCATTGGCATTTCCTTCAAAGTTGACCAGATCCGCCCACTCCTTTTCATTGAATTTTGACTTCAGGTCTTTTTCATTTCTTTCAAAATAGCTTGCAATGGCATCTTCTCCGGAATGTCCGAAAGCGGGATTTCCCACATCATGGCATAAACATGCTGCGGCAATTACGTTTCCTAAATTATAGAGATAAAAATTCTTTGAATCTTCAGTAAGCTCATTTTTAAAATCTTCAGCAATGAATTCACCGATGATACTTCCTAAACTTCTTCCTACAGATGATACTTCCAGAGAATGGGTAAGCCTGTTGTGTACAAAAACACTTCCGGGAAGAGGAAAAACCTGCGTTTTATTCTGCAGTCTTCTGAAAGCAGAAGAGAAGATAATTCTGTCGAAATCCCTTTGAAAATCAGTTCGAGAAGCCTTAGTCTGTGGATTGTTTCCTGTACGTTGATTGGTGAAAATCTGGTTTAAATTCATCATTTTTCAAAATTACTCCAAATTTTAATTGTACGGAATAGTATTTAGATTTTTATTAAACAGATCTGTCATTCAAAAAATCTATTATAGTAAACGTTTTTTAGGGATCGGAAAGATTGAAGAAATATTCTACATTTGACGCAACTAATACAACCGAAGAATGCTTATCATTCTTCTTTATCCAAATTTTAAAATTCTTTTACAATGACGGACAACACATGGCTCAACAGATGGGACGAAAGGTATAGCAGCAAAGAGTTTGCCTACGGAACAGAACCCAACAATTATCTGAGGGAACAGCTTAGTAAATTACAACCAGGCAAAATACTGTTTCCTGCAGAAGGAGAAGGCCGGAATGCGGTTTTTGCAGCAACACAGGGATGGCAGGTTTCCGCTTTTGATATCAGCGCCAAGGGCAGAAATAAAGCGTTACAGCTTGCAAATCAACTGGGAACCACAATTGATTATCAGGTTGGAGAACTTTCAACGTTGAATTACCAGGAACAACAATTTGATGCCATAGCCCTTATTTACGCTCATTTTCCGGGAGATATTAAATCTTCTATCCATCAAATGCTGAATCACTATCTGCGTAAAGGCGGTTTTGTTATTTTTGAAGCTTTCAGTAAAAATCATCTTGAATATATTGCAAAGAATGAAAAGGTAGGCGGCCCAAAAGATATTGAATCCCTATTCTCCATTGAAGAAATCAAGGCTGATTTTCCTGATTATGATAGTATTGAATTAGCAGAAACAGAAATCGAGCTCAATGAGGGGTTGTTTCATAATGGAACGGGCTCTGTGATTCGTTTTGTAGGACAGAAATTGGTCTAAAGACATTTAAAACAGGTTTGTTTTGGGATAAAAAATTAAGATTTATATAGCTATGGAATATTATTTGAATCTTTATCCCAAAACAAACGTATGCCTGAAGGTCCATCCATCATATTAATGAAAGAAAACCTGCAGCCATTTGCAGGTCAGCAAGTGACAGAAGTTTCAGGAAATGCCAAATTCGAGAAAGAAATTTTCATTGGCCAATCCCTTCTGGAAATCCGAACTTTTGGAAAACAAACTTATCTGGTTTTTGAAAAAGCAGCGATCCGGATTCATTTATTAATGTTTGGTTCTTACAGCATTGATGAACAGACCAAGCCGGATAAAAGTTTACGTTTAGCATTGTTTTTTTCCACCGGAAGCATCTATTTTTATACCTGTTCTGTAAAATCTGTGCCTCTTGAATTTCTCTCCGCAATTGATTGGGAAGCCGATGTAATGAGCGATCAGTGGGATCCAAAAAAAGCAGAAAAAAAACTGAAATCGAATCCAGAAATGATGGTTTGTGATGCATTGATGAATCAGGATATTTTTTCAGGTGTCGGCAATATCATTAAAAACGAAGTGCTTTTCAGAATCGGAGTGCAGCCGGAAAGTTTGTTGGGGAATCTTCCTGCCAAAAAAAGAAAAGAGCTTATTGCTGAAGCCAGAAATTACAGTTTTGATTTTCTGAAATGGAAAAGAGAATTTGTATTGAAAAAGCATTGGCTTGTTCATACCAAATCTATATGTCCGGTTTGTGGACAGAAATTGATCAAAAAACAAACGGGTGTGGGAAAAAGAAGAAGCTTCTATTGTGAAAAAGATCAGAAGCTTTATTAGATCATACTGTTTTAAGTTTCGGCTAAAGCCGTTGAAGGATTTATTTATATGAACGGGCTAAAGCCCGTTTCTATTGAATAATCCCCCAAATAACACAGATTCTCATAAATGATGATGATGTATATTTCTTGAGCCTGATTATTATTGCTCATTACCTATTACTTATATTCTAATCTGAATTCAGGAGTCCTCCTGCAAATCTTGTGAAAAATTCAGAGCGGTATACTTCTCCAAGAGGAATCTCAGAGTCTTCAATGTATATATTATGATTATCAAATGAATCAATATAATTCATATTGACAACGTAGGATTTACTTACTCTGATGAAGGTTTCTCCGGAAATTTTCTGATGAATGGTTTTCAAATTCATTGCAGTAATAAGCTTTTGCTGCTTTGTATGAATGACTACATAATCTTTAAGCCCTTCTATGAATTTAATATCTGAAAAACTGATTTTATAGAACCTTCGTTCTGCTTTGATAAATAAAAAGTCTGCAGTGTTGGATTCTACCGTATTTTTCACGGTGTCTTTAGACAAAAGTTCGGTATAAAGTATGGCTTTCTCAACAGCTTTTTCCAGTCTCTGGGGATCAATAGGCTTCAACAGATAATCTACCGCTTCCAATTCATAGCTCTTCAACGCATATTGAGAATAGGCTGTGGTAAAGATGATCAGTGATTTTTTGGGAAGCATTTCTGCAAACTCAAGGCCTGTCACCATAGGCATTTCTATATCGAGAAAAATAAGGTCCACATCATTATCTTTAAGAAAATCAAGAGCAGATGGTGCATTGGAAAATTCACCAAGGATATCAATATTGGAAATTTCAGCGATCAGCGATCTCATTTCGGACCTTGCCAAAGGTTCATCATCAACTATAATACAATTCATCACACAGGAATTTTTAAATTTACAATATATTCTTTTTCACCTGATTCTATTTGCAGGTCAAAAGTGTTGTTATAGAGAAGCTCCAACCTTCTGGTGATATTGGCGAGTCCAAGTCCACTGTTTTTTTTGTCCTGGACAATATAACCTACACTTCTTGAATTGACACACATAAAATGAAGTTGCTTATTCTCAATATTGATCTCAATTTTCACATAGGATTCTCCTCCACTGAGATCAACACTGTGTTTGACTGCATTTTCAACGAAAGTAGTAAACAAATTCGGTGGAATAAATGTACTGCTGCTGATTCTTTTATCAACATCAGTTTGAATATCAAAAGAGAAATTATCACGTCTTATTTTTTCAAGGTTTAAAAAATTGGACAGGAAATCAATTTCTGAAGCCAGCAGCGTTTTCTCTTCACTGTTTTCGTACAGCTGATATCTGAGAAATTCTGAAAGCTTTACAATCACTACTGAAGCTTTTGCGGGATCTGTTCTGATCAATGCTTTTACATTATTCAGCATATTAAACAGAAAATGGGGGTTGATCTGATTTCTCAGCTCATTCAGTTCCATATTCATGGTAAGGCTGCTCAGCTCATTGATCCTTTTATTATCATTAATCCATTTCTGCAAAAGTTTTATGGTGGTAGTCGTGAGAATAATCGGGATACACATCAGAATACCTTCATAGATTCCTCCTCTTTCGTTATCCTTAGGGGTATATTGTGTTCTGAAGTCCTCAAAAAGATGCCTGAAACTATAGCCAATGAAATTAAGCCCTACAACTCCCATCAGAACAAGCAATACAAGGTAGGTAAGGTATTTTGTTTTAAAGAAAAACCGGGGAACCAATACATATATATTAATGTACACCATTGCGATCAGAATAATATACACAAAGAATAAGACATAGTATTGATATATGCCAGAATACCAATGCCAGAATCTCGCACTGTACAGCAGAAAGAAAAAAAAGATGAGAAACAGCAGATGCCTTCGGAATCCATACTTCGCTTCCACCAAAAAATCCATTACAAAGGTTTCTTCAAATTTCTGCGGACTGTATTTCATACGATAGGCTCATTTTATCATTAACAAAAATAGACAATAACGGAATTTACAACTATTTTATTATACGAAACCTGTATTTTATTATACCAATTATTATACTCCCGGTTTTTGTATAAAATCCCGGCCATTTTGTATAAAAACAAATTCACGCTCTGTTTTTCTCTATTCCTTTGTGCCTGTAAAATGAACACATATGGAATTAACAGCTTTTCACGAATTGACTCAGGAAATATCATTGGAATGTTTCTTTATGACAGAATCTCAACAGGAAGAAAAAGTAATACAGCTTATTGATTTACACCATTTTGTAGAATGTTTTGATCCGGAAATTAAAATTCTCAGCTATCTCCACCATCCTATTAATATTATAGAACATCAGGGAGATACAATTGGAATTCTGTTTTGTGACCTGAAACATTCTGCAGTGCCTGACAGCAATGCTTCAGAAGAATTTAGAAGGAGATATAATCTTTCGGAACTCTGGTTTGTTTTTGTAGAGGAAACTTATATTCCGGATGCAGCCGGCTATGCAGACGCAATTATTGAAAACAGCCTGGATATTTTCTATGAGAGGATTTTTACATTCAATTTTTTCCAATCCGTCATTCAGCCTTTAAAATAAACTGCCCATGAAAACATTGAGAAGAGTACTTGTCCCTTTGGCAATACTTCCTTTAAAGAACATTACCTATGCCCAGAAAAAGGATAGTATTCCTTTGAAGGTGCGTGCTTTTTTTGCTGATAAAATTCCGCAGGCACGAAACTTCAATGTCGAATATACCTTTGTCACCCCATCCTCCTTTTCTTCGCAGCTCCAGGGTCAGGATCTGCTGGATAATAAGGTAAAAAGCTTTCAGCAGATGAAGGCAGATGCCAACATTTATTTTATCAAGAAAAGAAACTGGCTTTTAAGTACTACACTGAACTATCGCTACACTTCAATCAGCAACGAAAATCCTGTCGTTCCGGGAATTGAATCCGAAGAGAATTTCCACTATCATTCTGAAGCGATGAATCTGAGCTATTTTTCAAGGTTATTCAAAAAGACGGCGATATATTCAGCCAGCATTTCTGCTGATGGTAGTGATCAGCATTTTGAACGGATCAGAGGGTTGGTAACTGCTTCATTGATTTTAAAAGCAACTCCAAAAACAAAAATGACTCTTGGACTGGCCGGTATTATTGACCCAAGTTCCCAAATACCCATACTTCCTATTTTTACGTATGAAAACAGATTCAATAACAGATGGGTGCTGGATATTCTGCTTCCGAAAAAGGTATTGATCCGAAAAGATATTTCTTCCAACGGAAGACTCTCTCTGGGAACGGAAATGGATAATACATCATTTTATACCTACTGTAATAACAATACTTATGAATTCCGGCAGGTTGCTCTCAATTCAGGGGCAATGTATGAGCATAATCTTGGAGGAAACTTTATCGGAACTTTTAAAACAGGGCTCAGAGCAAATATCAACTCCAGGGCTTTTAATAAACAGGATTCCTTTAATGATTATATATGGAAAGGAACTTATAAGCCTTCACTCTATTTCAATGTTGGAATTTCTTATAATCCATTTGAAAGAAAGAGGACAAAATAAAACCGAAAAGCCATTCCTCTAAACACAGCATTTTGATTTTTACAATATCCGAATAGATTGCTGAAGTTCCCTAATCAAGGAGATTAAAAAAAAATTAAAATTTTCTTCTTTCAGCGTTTAACCATTCTTACAAATTACAATCAAAACTACAGAAAATCACAGATTCAGAGATTCTCTTTCATGAAAAATCTTATTGCCTCCTATGCAAATGATTTGTGAAAATGATTTCGGGATTTTAAATATAAGAATTTACCAAAAAAAGAATATGCCTGTACCCAAACAAATATTTCAGACTTTTATAACTAAAAAACTTCCTCTGATTACGCGTTATCATATCTGGAATATGAAAAGAAAAAATCCGGAATATAAGTATTACTTTTATGATGATCAGGATATAGAAAATTTTCTTGAAGAAGAATTCCCTCCCCAATATATTGAAACGTACCGCAAATTGAGAATTGGTGCTGCAAAAGCTGACTTTTTCAGATATGCTGTTTTATATAAGAAAGGAGGTGTATATCTGGATGTGGACAGCAGTATTATCAAGCCATTCAAAAAGTTGATAAAAGATAATGATGAAGCTGTAATCAGTGTAGAAAGACATGAAAATCTGTATGTTCAATGGGCCCTTATTTTCAATAAAAACCATCCTTTTCTAAAGAAAACACTGGAATTGATGATGGATAATATAAACAGTCACCGCTATCCACATGATATACATTCTACTACAGGACCTACTGTATTCAGTAATGGAATCAGACAGTCATTAGCAGAAAATCCCACCATTCCCTTTACATTATTTGATGGTATTGAGTTCCGCGGATATTTAAAGTTCAAATATAAACTGGGAAAGTTTTTCTTATACAAAACAAGATCCAAACATTGGAAACAGATGCAAAAGCATGAGGAGATTATTTTTTAATGCGTTCCCATTTTTGAAAATACATTAATAATAATCACCCCGATTACAATCAGAGCAATACCGATAATAGCCGGAAGATCCGGAATCTGTTTGAAGGCAATAACACCGATCATTGTTATAAAGACAATTCCTACTCCGGACCAGATGGCATAGGTAATCCCAACCGGAATCTGCCGAAGCGTGAGACTTAGAAAATAAAAAGCACAGGCATATCCTATGATGGTCACTACGGATGGCCATAGTTTGGAGAACTCCTCAGATTTTTTCAGAAAACTCGTAGCGATGATCTCAAACACAATAGCCAAAGCAAGAAAAATATAACTGCGTCCCATAAATTTATTCTTTGTACAAAAGTAACAAAAGCACTCCGGTAATTCCAAAAATGAATAATGGGAAAAATTCTCTGTTATCCAAACACCGGAAGTATTTCTCTGTCCTTATTACGATATAAAAAATTCTATTTTTAAACCATTAATCCTACAACAATACTGATATCAAGCACTTAATTTATCTTAAGTGCCTTATTTTTAGTGCCATTCAATATTTTAAAGGTTTTGAAAAAGTATGCCAGTGTGCAAAGATATTTTCCGAACTGGCACAAAAAAAATATTTCTCCATGTCATGAAATGTGACAGATGACAAAAATTCTGAATGAAAAACAAGGCTGAAAATAAATTTTCTTAACATGAAAATCCTTTTCGCGTGAAAATTCACATTCAAAAAAAGCGGTTTAAAACAATATTATGCCAAGCATTACTTATTATTTGTTTTATCAACTCCAATATAGAAGTCGAGAAACGATTAACTTTTTCACATAATTTTACAGAGAAAATAATAAAAGTGTTAATAAATTCTCAATAATGTATTAATTTAATGTAAACAAAATATCACTAATAAATAAACATCAGCCTCGTAAAACACTGATATACATCATAAGTATTTATTTTGGCACGTGATTTGAAAGTAGTAATATTGCAATTGAAAGATTGATAAAAAAAAGTCAAATAATTAAAAATAATACAAAATGGTAACTTATATCGGTATCGTAACAGGTTTAGTCGTAATCACTTCATATTTGATGACAGTAAGAAGAGAAAGAAACTAATTTTAAATAAAGCAAGCCTATAGAAATATCTATACTAATTATATTGTTTTATGTTTTTAGTCTGAGAGATCGGATTGCTCTTTTACTCATCGGGTAAAAGGGCCCAAAACATAAACCACAAAATCTTAGTTTCATAACAAATTTTAATATCCAAATGAATAAAGCCAGTCGCAAGTCTGGCTTTATTTTTTTATATCGGGAAGAACTCTTTATTTACACACAGATATTTTATTGATAATTAATAACCCATAATTTATAATTCACAATTGCTGGCCTTCTTTCTGCTGGCCTATCTATTTATTATGATTCAGGATTTCTTATGGCATTTAATAAAGCTTTATCTTTGTTTATTCAATAATCATTTATCGTCACTATGAGTCTGTACAATCTTATTATCCAGGATAAAGAACAAGTAAACCTTAATGAAGTATTTCTCGATAAAAATAACAAGGAGCATCTGGTTCAGCTTATCAAGGAACACAACTACATCAAAGAGCTGCAGGAATACGGCCTTCCGGTTAACAATAAGATTTTGCTTCAGGGAAGTTCAGGATGTGGAAAAACAATGACTGCCAAGGCTGTTGCCAATGCTTTGGGAAAAAACATTATGATCCTTAATCTGAGTAATATCGTTTCATCCCGTATCGGCGAAACCTCTCAAAATATTAAAATGATCTTTGATAAGGCAGCAAGAGAAAGATCAGTACTTTTTCTTGACGAGCTGGATCAGATTGGAAAAGCCAGAGGCAGTGATGACAAAGATGTAGGGGAAATGAGAAGACTGGTGAATACATTGATTCAATTAATTGATTATTATCCTGAACATTCACTTTTGCTTTGCGCAACCAATCATCCCGAGATCATTGATACGGCTCTGCTAAGACGATTCCAGCTAAAGATCAATTATGAAATGCCTTCCACAGAAATCCTGGATACCTTCTACGACCAATTACTGGATCAATTCCCTGAAGATATGAAAACAGTTGATAGAAAGTACTCGATTTCTTTTGCTGAAGCTAAGGATTATGCTTTAACATCGGTGAAAGCTGCATTGATTAAAAAACTGGAAGCCAAAGAAACCATTCCATCATGAAAGAAGATATTCTCCACAATCTCACCATCATCAATAACCGGATAAAAAATGCCTGTGAACAATCCGGAAGAAATACTGATGAAGTGAAATTATTACTGGCCACTAAAACAGTTTCTGCAGAACGAATTAAAGTTGCTCTGGAACATGGGCAAACCTTAATTGCAGAAAACAAAGTGCAGGAATTGAAGGAGAAGTACGATGATTTAAAAGATATACCTCATGACAATCATTTTATAGGACATCTTCAGACCAATAAAATCAAAGATATTCTCAGATATGATGTTACCTGCGTTCAATCTCTTGATCGTCTGGAGCTGGCCGAAAAACTCCACCAAAGGCTTTTGGCCGAAAATAAAACAATGAATGTTTTAATTCAGGTGAATACTTCAAATGAGGAGAGTAAATTCGGAATTGATCCCAGTGAAGCGGTTGAACTTACCCGAAAAGTTTCCGGCTTCTCTACATTGAAAATAAAAGGATTAATGACAATTGGTCTGTTCAGCGCAGAAACAGAGAAAGTAAGAGCTTGTTTCAAAATGCTGAAAAATCTTCAGCAGGAAATTATCCATGAACATATTCCAAATGTGGAAATGAAAGAGCTTTCCATGGGAATGAGCGGAGACCTGGAAACAGCCATTGAAGAAGGGGCCACTATTGTACGCGTAGGAACTGCAGTTTTTGGAGCCAGAATCTATCCGGACAGCTATTATTGGGACGAAGGAAAAGCGAATAAAAAAGCATAAAATTATATGTTCCTATTTACTTATACTTTTGAAAGAGAAATAAAGGATAGTAATACATTAAAAAATGTCACTGATGAAATACGCCATTCATTTATGGAAAGAGAAATGGACGATTCCACCTTTGATGACAATATGATTGTAGGCAAAGAAAAACTCTTTAAACTAGATTTTTCGAGCAGATCTCCATTGGTATTTCTCCTCGTAAAGAGTTCTTCAATTATAATGAAAATACAAAAATTCTCACCTATAAAATTGAAGCATTTTATTCTATTCTATTTTTCCTGATTTATTCTGTTATATTTTTTCTGATCTTACATTTCCTAATCCATCATATAGTTATTAAAATCATTGTTTCAACTCTATTTTTCATTCTTAGCACAATTCTGAACTATTCTTACCACCTTAAAGTAATTGATAAAATATCCAAAAATCTAAACTAAAATTAAACACTAAACAGCCAATCAATATGTTCAAAACCCTTTAAATAAAGGCTTTTTAAGTCTACAAATTCGGTATACTTTTTGATGTAAAACTTTAAGAACCAAACCAATACATGTATGACAAAAAAATTACTCTCGGGCTGTCTATTTATAGCAGTATTATTCTTTTTTTCATGTGAAAAAGAAAACACACAGATGAAAAGTGGAATCTCCATTGAAACTATTTCAATTATAACCTGCATTACTATGGGTGCAGCCATTTTACTCGCCTATAGCTTTAAAAGAAGGTAAAGGAATATGACAGAAAACAATAGAACACCTCTCAGTTTTGGGAGGTGGTTTTGTTTTAAAAAAGGATTTTTCTTTTATTTAAAATAAATTCTTAAGCCATTGATATTTCATTAAAATCCAATATATTTCATTGTTCTTTTATGACTAATAATTCCATGAAAAAAACATTCTTATCAGCAATTGCATCTTTACTTATCCTCAATTGTACTCAAAAACAGGAAACTAAGAAAGAAGCAATCATTCAAATTCAGCATACAGAAAAAGATAAAGAAGATGTAAAGCCTACAGCTCCTACTCCGTTTGAATATCTTGCCGATTACCCAGCAATCAAAGATTCTTCGAAGTTTATCCAAAATCTCCGTCAGGCTTTTGATCTTCGTATTCATGAAAGCCTATCTCAGCAGGAAAGTGAGAAAATAACAGTATTCAGGAAGGTAAAAATCAATGGCTCAGATGAGGACTATTATTTTATTGAATACGACTGGAAAGCAGGACCTAATGCAGGATATCCCTGGAAAAATCAAATAATACTAACTTCCAATGGAAAACTTGTCAAAACTTTGTTTGCTCAACGATATGAATTTATAAAGATCTTCCCCAAACAAAATCCTTTTCTACTGGCAACAATAGTAACAGGCCATGGAAACGGAGGCCATGAAATTTACAAAATTACAGCAGACTCTTTAGTAAATATCTATGATGGAGATGTAAAAACTTATGATACTGATGAAGACAACAAAGTGTACGAACCTCATGAGTTATCATTAAAAATAAAAGATTATAATAATGATAGATTCAATGATATTGCTTTCACAGGAAAACTCGTATTGATTCAGGGGCGAACACCGGATGGATTCTGGTACGACAATACAACAATAGATGGAAGGGAAATCAATTATTCTGTTGATAATCCTTACAAAAAAATTCCTGTAGAATATATTTTTCTTTATGATAAAAAATCAGGGCATTTTAAGGCAAAAGAAAATTATGCAGAAAAATATAAAATATATGAATAGAAAATTGAGATTGCTTCGCTACGCTCGCAATAACAATTGCTGCATAAAATACTCAATAAAAACAAAAATCCCTCTCATTACTGAAAGGGATTTTTTATAGTTAAAAAACTGAGATTACATATAAGCTTCAATCGGCTCACAAGTACATACCAAGTTTCTGTCTCCGTAAGCTTCATCTACTCTTGATACAGAAGCGAAGAATTTGTGGTCTCTTACCCACTCTAACGGATAAGCTGCCTTTTCTCTGCTGTATGGTTTATCCCAAGAATCAGAGATAACCAATTGTTCTGTGTGAGGAGCGTTTTTCAATACGTTGTTTGTTGCATCTGCTTCACCATTAGCAATTTCATCGATTTCTTTTTTGATAGAGATCAATGCTTCTGCAAAACGGTCAATTTCAGACTTGCTTTCAGATTCTGTAGGCTCAATCATCAATGTTCCTGCAACCGGGAAAGAAACGGTAGGAGCATGGAAACCATAATCCATCAATCTCTTCGCCACATCAGCCACTTCAATTCCTAAAGATTTGAACTGACGGAAATCTACGATACATTCGTGAGCTACTCTTCCGTTTTCGTTAGAATATAAGATCGGGAAATGCTCTGCTAAAATTTCTTTCAGGTAGTTAGCATTCATGATAGCGTGACCTGTAGCCTTTTTAAGGCCTTCAGTTCCTAACATTTTGATGTAAGAATAAGAAATATTAAGGATCAATCCTGAACCGTAAGGTGCAGCAGAAATACCCTCAATAGCTTCTTTAGATCCGATTCTGATATTCGCATTAGAAGGAAGGAAAGGTACTAAGTGTTTAGCAACACAGATTGGACCTACCCCAGGACCTCCACCTCCGTGAGGAATAGCAAAAGTTTTATGAAGGTTAAGGTGGCAAACGTCAGCTCCGATGTTTCCAGGACTTGTAAATCCTACCTGAGCGTTCATGTTCGCACCATCCATATATACCTGTCCTCCGTGCTCGTGGATAAGGTTGGTAATTTCTTTAATGTTAGCATCAAAGAATCCGTAAGTTGAAGGATAAGTGATCATTACTGCAGATAAGTTTGCTGAATGAAGTTCTGTTTTAGCTTTAAGATCTTCGAAGTCGATTTCACCGTTTTCAAGGTTTTTCACAACTACGATTTTCATTCCTGCCATTGCAGCAGAAGCCGGGTTGGTTCCGTGTGCAGACTGAGGGATCAATACTACATTTCTGTGATGGTCTCCTCTTGAGATATGGTACTCTCTGATTACCATTAATCCTGCGTACTCACCCTGAGCTCCGGAATTTGGCTGAAGAGAAGTTCCTGCAAAACCTGTAATTTCTGCTAAGTCTTTCTCCAGTTCGCGGATCATTTCCTGGTAACCTTCTGCCTGATTTACAGGTACAAATGGGTGAACTGCACCCCAGTTTTCCCATGAAAGCGGTAACATCTGAGTGGCTGCGTTCAGTTTCATCGTACAAGATCCTAAAGAAATCATTGAATGAGTCAATGATAAGTCTTTTCTCTCAAGACGCTTGATGTAACGCATCAATTCTGTTTCCGTATGGTATTTGTTGAATACTGATTCTGTAAGAATTTCGTCTTTTCTTAAGTTTTCTTCCGGAATGCTGTATCCTTCTTTGATTTCTAATTTGAAAGTCTGCTTGTCTTTAAACTGAGCGAAAGAAGCCATCAGAACATTTAATTTCTCTAACGTTGTACTTTCGTTGATCGCAATACTTACCACTCCTTCTGTGAAATAGTTAAGGTTAAGTTTGTGATCAAGCATCAGTCTTACTAATCTTGCTTTCTCATCTTCAGCCATTGTGATTTTCACAGTATCGAAGATCGGCTCTTCTACTACCTGATATCCTAATGCTTTAAGACCATTTTTCAAAGCATTTGCTTTAAAGTGGATCTGATCAGCGATATAATTTAATCCTTTCGGACCGTGATAAACAGCATACATCCCTGCCATTACTGCCAAAAGAACCTGAGCTGTACAGATGTTTGAAGTAGCTTTCTCTCTTTTGATGTGCTGCTCTCTTGTCTGTAATGCCATTCTTAATGCACGTCTTCCGTACATATCCTGAGAAACTCCGATGATTCTTCCAGGGATATCTCTTTTATAATCTTCTCTACAAGCAAAGAAAGCTGCGTGAGGACCTCCGTACCCTAATGGAATACCAAATCTCTGTGTAGTTCCTACCGCACAGTCAGCTCCCATTTCTGCCGGAGACTTTAGTTTTACCAAAGCCATAGGATCACAAGCAACAGCTACCTGAAGGTCAAGTTTTTTGTATTCTACGATATCTTCTGTATAATCTAAAACGATTCCGTTTTTACCAGGATATTGTAATAAAACTCCATAATAAGAACCATCAAACTGGTGTGTTTTATGATCTCCTACTACGATTTCTATTTCTAATCCCTCAGCTTTTGTTTTTAATACAGAAACTGTTTGAGGAAGAACAAGTTCAGAAATGAAGAACTTATTAGCTCCTGCCTTTTTCTGGTCTTTTGTTCTGTTGTTGAAGAACATATGCATTGCTTCAGCTGCAGCAGTAGATTCATCCAGCAAAGATGCATTGGCTAATGCAAAACCTGTAAGATCACATACTACAGTCTGGAAATTAAGAAGAGCTTCAAGTCTTCCCTGTGCAATTTCTGCCTGATATGGAGTATAGGCCGTATACCAGCTAGGGTTTTCAAAAATATTTCTCTGGATTGCTGAAGGCAAAAGTGTATTGTGGTATCCAAATCCGATATAACTCGTATAATCTGTATTTTTAGATGCCAATTCTTTTGAGTGGTTCAACATTTCGTATTCAGAAAGCGGTTCCGAGATCTCAAGATCTTTCTCTAAACGGATAGAAGATGGAATGGTCTGAGAAATTAACTCTTCAATACTAGAAACGCCAAGTTTCTCCAACATCGCCTGTTTATCGGCTTCATTAAGGGAAATGTGACGGCTCACAAACTGTTCTGTATTCATTTTTATTTATTAGATTTTGTTTGTAAAAAGATGGGTAAAATTACAATTTTTTGGACGATTTCACAAGGGTACTACCGAGGTGATAATTCACACCTCCATTTGTGACTTTTTCCTATAATTCGCATTTCGTAATTTATGATAAGGTTTGTGTTAATTTCATCAAAAATAACCACTATTCTATACATAATACACAAGGAAAAACATCAATTAACATATAATTAAGTACGTTATGTATTACTAAAATAATGTATTTAATCAATGGATTTTAACCTATTAATTAAACTTATATTAAAAAAGAGTCGGTAAAACTTATTTTTTTCAAAGTATAAACTTTAGCCTAGTCTATAGTGAATGTAAGAAATTATACTGCATAAAATTTAACCCCATTATGCGGAAGAAAAGTAAACTCCAACTGCTATACATCAGGTTTAAAGAATTTTATGAAATTTTATTAATTATATTTATTCTAAATTAATATATTTGCAGCATGAATATGATTGTCCCTTTTAAAGTTCCGCCTTTGGCACCTTACTCATTCAATAATGAAGAGATGTTCTGTGAAAAGAAATCGTGTTGTAAAAAGTTCAAGAAAGGAAAAAGATGTAAAAAATGCCCGGGAAGAAAGAAAATGGCTTAGGCTAGACCAGCGTTTTTATCAAAAAGTATAAGGCAATTGCCAGTACGATAATTCCCCAAAACAGCATGATAATTTTAGGCTGTCCATACCTGTTCATTACCGTCCTGGGTTGTGGCTTAAACATTTCTTCTACTGAATTTTTGAATTTTTCAGTATCATTTTCAAAAACTTCTGTGATGGTGATTCCCTGAACTACGGTTTTGTGCAAAAGAGAATTCGTTGCATGAAGCAGAAGCTGGAATTTTCCATCTTTAAATTCTGTGATCTTAAAGATCCTCTCTCCATACGGCTTTTCTAATCCGAAAGGCAATACTTTCACCACATCGGCATTACTCGTCTGCCAGTTGATGATAATCTCCTCCCCTTTTTTTGCATGAATTTTATTCGCTGTAAACGTCTTGATAGCAGGTGGAATATTATACCTGAAACTTCGCTGATGGTTTTCTAAATTCTGATCATAAGCACGTCTTCTGACAGAATCACTCAATGTCTCATAAGCTTCCTGAATTTCGCGGAAACGGTCAGCAAAAAAGTCGTCATTGTCATTTTTATCGGGGTGATATTTTAAAGACAATTTCCGATAGGCTTTTTTGACGTCTTCTTCTGAAGCATCCTGCGATATACCGAGAAAATAGTAGTAATCTTTCATTGAGAAATACAAAAATAAGGATTTATTTTTCTTTGTGTCTGATATTTATTACAAAAATTTAGCTGCGAAATAGATGTGAAAGTCATTGCGAACCGAAGGTGAAGCAATCTCAATACAGCTCATAATCTATTGGTTGGAAAGCGCAAGGGCGCCAGGTTTTTTTCAGCTACCTGCATATTTTTAAGACGCAAAAATTTTATCTCCGATAAAATTTCAACGACATGCTTGTCATTCCGAGCATAGCAAGGAATCTCAAATTAGCTGGTAGTTCATACAGATTTCAAAGATGCTGATACTTAAATGATCTCCAAAAGAAGCCATTATTTATTTGCGGAACACCCAATCCTTAGCCGGAACAATCCAGTCATTGAGGGCTTTAAAAAGGAAACCATGATTAAGTCCTGTATTAAGCTCTATTTCTTTAAAATCCTTAATACCGGATCTTATCAATCTTTGTTCCTTCGATAACGGCACATGTCCATCATCTGATTTCTCCGTAATGGAAAGAATCCTTCCATAAAGCTTAAAGTTCTTATCTTTTTCCAAAGAATCATCTTTGAAACTCGCTCCAATAATGACAAATTTCAATTGCGGATTCTTTTCATAATAAGACACATATTGTGCAATATAACCTCCCTGAGAAGTTCCTATCACAGTTATCCTTCCAGCCGGAATTCCTTTTTTCATGAGACTGTCAATCTGCTTTCTCACCTTTCCTGCATAAGCTATTGGATCGGTATCTGCTTTTCTTTTCTCAGAAATAACAACCGTATTTTGATCCTTTAGTTTATTAAGTATTTCGTCATATGCTGCAACCCCATATTTTGGATGTTTCTCCTCCAAAGAATGCCCTTCTAAAAATTTATTATGTAAGAAGAAAATATACTGTTTTTGTTGGGACTTTTGACCCAACATAATGATTGAGAAAAACGAAAATACCACAAAGAAAATATTCTTACACTTCATCATAGCCGGAAATAATATTTAGTAATAGCAAATATAGTATTAAAAGCCTTTACAGGAAGTATTTTAAATAAAAATTCCGGCGCGGGAAGCTCTGCTTCCCGCGCCGGAATTAAACAATTTCAATTTAGTCTTTGCGTATTATGCTTCGAAGGTATTATCCTTTTTGCAGCATCTTGAATGGAATTCTTTTTTGAATTTCCCCTTCAGTTCCTGATAGTCTTCATCATTCATTTCTCTGATCTTATCTGCCAGTCCGAAAGGTGATTTTTCCTTGATTCCGTACTCATCAAAAATACCTTTGATAAATCTTTTTCTTTGTATTGCTTTTTTAGCGATTAAGGCGACACCTACAACGGCTAATGCTCCCAGAGCTCCTTTTAATGCTGAATTTTTCATTTTTTCAAAATTTTAAATTTTACTACTTCTTGTTTTTTATAGAGACGAATGAATTTTAATTTTACTTTACTACTTCTTAAAATTTTCAAATTATTCGTTGTTTCTGTTGAAGAATCCACCTGAACATTTATTTCTCCAGACTTCTTTGAATTTTTCTCTTTCTTCAGGGGACCAGCCTTCCATTTTTTCTCTCATTTTTCTTTCCTTAAAGTCTTTCATTCCTTTACCGAAATGGAAACCTCCGAAAAGAATTTTACTTAGGATCAGTATTCCCATTGCCTGCCAGAATGTAATGGCTTTTACTCCTAAAATCTCCGGGAGAAGGCAATTCCAAAGCAGCATTACAATCCATGTAACAGCGGCTAAAATTAATGGCGGACATAACAATAAAAAAATCCAACCCTTTTTGTGTTTATAATTCATAATTTCTTTTTCTAACTTTTTAAATCTTCGTACAGTTTTCTCAATCTGTTTCTCAAATGCTTCACAGCATAGTTTTTTCTACTGATGATGGTTTTGATGTTTTCTCCCTGTTCATCGGCAATCTCCTGGAGGGTTTTGTCGTTCAGTTCATTTTCTACGTAGACCAGTCTTTGTTTTTCGGGAAGTTCGTCCAATGCTTCAAACAGTTTTTTCCAGATCTCATCCTGAAACATCTTCACCTCAGGACCGGCACTGTCATCCATCAATAAGATATCCTTGATAGAAAAAGTACCATCTTCATCCTCATATACGAAATCTTCAAGATTTTCTGTTTTCTTTTTACGGTAACGGTCTGTAATTTTATTTGCCGTTACCCTATACAGCCACCCACCAACATTTACGATCTCCGAAATATTCGTAAGGCTACTGAACTGATACCACACCTCCTGCAGAATATCTTCCGCATCCTCCGTGTTTTTCACTTTCGGACGAATATAGGACATCAGCTTCCCTCCGTAGTTGGAAACGGTCTGTGAGATGATGCTTTCTTTCTCCTTCTGTGGCATTGTTATTTTTTCGACAACCTCCATATTGCTATGACGGCCAGCCTTTTGGTTTTACTTTAATAAATTTAAAATATTTTTCTTACAATTCAATTTTTCTTTTATTCATCAACATTTTTATCTTTTTATTTTTATCAGATTACCCATTGCTTATGACTCATTATTTATTTTTCAGGAGCTTATTCCCGCTATCCGCTCATACTCCTCACGCCAAACTATCCCCCAACCTTACCCTCCAACGCTCCCACTCATGTTCCGGGGTAACCGCTGCTATCGGGGCTAAAGTAATCAATGATAGATGATAAGTAATGAATGATATAATCTTTGTATTTCCAACTCATCTATATTTTTTGTTGGAGAGTCGCAAGGGCGCAAAGTTTTTCTAATCTTTATGTATAATTTTTCAGCGCAAGAAAATCAAAGATTTTCAGCAAGTGAGATTTTTCTATTTTCTATTAAATAATTATTATCAGTATTTGCATAATTACTAAGAGGGACTATTGCCAAAACGGAGTCGGGATTCCTCGCTTCGCCCGGAATGATAAATTTGCCGTTAAAATATCCATAAAATCTTTAGAGCTATACAATTTTATCGGAGATAAAATCTTTGCGCCTTAAAGCATACCGCTTGTAAAATCTTAGCGACTTTGCGCTTTCCCAACTCCATTTATTAAACTTATCATGAGATTGCTTCGCTTTGCTCGCAATGACAAATGCGCCGTTAAAATATCCGTAAATCTTTAGAACTGTACAATTTTATCGGAGATAAAATCTTTGCGCCTTAAAGTATACAGCTTGTAAAACCTTGGCGGCTTTGCGCTTTTCCAACTTATCATGAGATTGCTTCGCTTTGCTCGCAATGACTTTGTCAAAAAAAAACGGAAGACCTAAGTCCTCCGTTCAAATATTATTTAATTAATAATTTATTTATTAAAATTTTCTGCAAAGAATCCTAACATTGATTTGTAAAGCTCAATTCTGTTTGGTTCTTTTCCAAATCCATGTCCTTCATCATATTTTACCAGATAAGGAACTTCGAAACCTTTGGCACGCATTGCTTTTACAATCTGATCAGATTCATTGATGTTTACCCTTGGGTCATTGGCTCCCTGAACTACAAATAAAGGCTTTTTAATCTTATCAATCTGATACACCGGTGAAACTTCCTTGGCAATCTTTGCTTCTTCAGGATTATCCAGATCATACCAGATTTGTTTTACCATTTCTTTATAAGGCTTCCAGTATTCCGGGAATGAATCAAAAAAGGTAAAGATATTGGATACTCCTACATAATCTACCCCGCAAGTATACAGATCAGGAGTTTTAATCAACCCCATTAACGTTGCATATCCACCATGGCTTCCTCCGTAAATGGCTACTTTATCCTGATCTATCCATCCCTGACTGATCGCATATTTTACCCCGTCTTCCACATCATCCATCGCTTTTCTTCCGATCTGTTTGTAGCCTGCTTTCTGGAATGATTTTCCATAGCCTCCGGAAATTCTGAAGTTGACCTGAAGGGTAGCATATCCCCTGCTGGCAAACAGCTGTGCTTCCGGATTGAATCCCCAACTGTCTCTGATTCCCTGCGGACCACCGTGAGGATTCACTATCATTGGAACTTTTTTACCTTCCAGCGCTGCTTTAGGCAATGTGATATATCCATGAATGGTCATTCCATCTCTGCTTTTAAATTCGATAGGTCTCATTTCAGCCATATCTTCTTCCTTCAGCTGAGGCATCAGGTTATACAGAAGTTTGGTCTGCTTGGTTTTGGTATCGTATTCATAATAGGTTCCGTAGAGCTTATCACTTCCTACAACCACCAGAAGTTTATCATTATTATCATCAGAAGACGCAATTCCAAATTCCTTGTCTCCAAACTGAGATTTTAATTTATCATGTATTTCTTTATAAAATTTACTTACCGGAACTGTTTCTCCTTTTGTCCCTTCATAGCTAATAAAATCAAGTTCATAATTTCTGTTTTTACCCGCTGTGCTTATTGAGCTTACATCATATACAGGATTGGAATAAATTTCTTTAATCACAGTATTTTTTTTCAGATCATAGAGTACAATTCTCGCTTTATCACTATCAAGATTCGTTACTACATATGCTTCATCTTTATTTTTAGAATTTTCATTAAATTCTATAATACTGAAGGTATCAGACCAGTCTGCGGATTTGATCAGGTTGAATTTTCCTGTCTGCAGATCTTTATAATAGGTCTTTGTTGTTAATCCGTTTTCAAGAACGCTATAGCCTCTCAGATTCCCATCTTTATCAAAAAGATAGTCGTCAATAGGGCTGTTGACATCTTTATTTTCATACAGCTGGGTCATTTCCCCTGTAACGAAATTGATTTTAAAAGGTTCAAAGATCTGTTTGTTGTTTTTATTCATAGTAACCACAACGAAATCAGTATCTTTTATAGGAATAATAGCCTGTACTTTTACACCGTCAAATGGTGTTAGATCCTTTTGATTGCTTCCATCTGTATCGGTAGCATACAGGTGGATGTTTTCATTCCCTCCTCTATCCTGCGTATAGAAAAGACGTTTTTTGTTCAGCCAGCCGTAAGCTTTGATCAGGTCATCTTTTTCAACAATGGCTTTAGTGATCTTTCCTGTACTCAGGTCTTTAACATATACATGATTTTTTTTATCCTGATCTTTTTCTTTGTAGGAAAGGTATTTTCCGTCAGGAGAGATTTTAAATACGGAAGCTTTTGGTCTTGCAAAGTAATCCTCAACTTTGTATTTGAAATTTCCTTTATCATAAGAAATAAGTTTCTCAAGATTAGCCTTGGAAGATGGCAAAGTAGGATCTCCCGGCAGTTTGGCAGTAGAGCTTTGTGCGTTGATCATCATAGTGGATAGTACAATAATGGCTGTACCGAAAATTTTGTGATTTAGATTCATAACTTCTGTTTTTAGGGTTAAAGTTATAGAACGCGCTTATTTTCAAAACAATAAAAACAAATGCATTTATACAATAAGACATACTATCCCTATAAAATGTTACACTATAGTATCAATTAAATTAAAAAAAACAGCCAGTATATGAAAAAGACAGCCTCAATGACTGTCTTTTTATTTAGTGCAAGTATATTCCGAAATACCAGGTCCAGACTATTAAAATAATCTGCATGGGAATCCTTTGCGTGTAAAGGTATTTCATTCCCGGACCGGTGTAATCTGCTTTAAAAATATTAATCCTTTTCCTGGAAGAATTGATATTGGCGATAAAAACCAATACATAAAAAATGATCAGTAAAAGAGCTGTCGTTTCACGAATGCCAGGAATCATCAGTCCGATTCCTGCAGCAATTTCTAAAACTCCTGTAAAGTACACCCAAAACATTCTGGCAGGAATAAACTCGGGAATCATCATGGCCATTCCTTTCTGGAATTTAAAGTGGGAAAAACCTGTAAATATGATAAATACAGCCATTCCCAGGTTTCCTGAAAATATAAAATCCGACTTTCCCTGAACTAAAAAAGTTCCCAGCAAAGCCAGAATAAATGTTGCGAAAAGTATTACAAGTAGTTTCATATTTTAGATGGTAGTAATAGGTAACAGGTAGCAGATGATAGGTGGCAGGGATTAGCGAACTTGAAATTTTAAACTTTGAACTGCTTTACACAGAATCAAGGCTTACACCTTCTGCAAGGCTCTTCACAACCATCAGACCTTTTGTAAAGCCTGTGTTCATGTGATCTTCCCATTGTTTTTCAACCTGAACTTCGGCATGAAGTTTTGTTTTCCCTCCAAAGTCGATCAGGAAATATTTTTCAAAACTTCCGTTCCATTCCATTACTTCTTTGCTTTGGGTGTCTTCTACTCCATTTTTATCTACCATTCCCAGATGTTTAAAAACAATCTGATGGGGTTCTTCCATACTGTCTATGGTTGAAACCATTCCTTCTCCCTCAGCATTAAGAAAATAGGTCTTTCCACCTACCTTCCAATCGGATTTCATGACAGATCCTGCACCGAAAAACCGGGTCCATTCACTATATGTTTCGGGGTTCCAGAGAATGTCCCATACTTTCTGTAAAGGGGCATCAATTACTGTTTCGTATGATAAGGTTTCCATTTTTATATTTTTTACAGTGATTTGGCTATTGAATTACTTTCATATCAGATATATTACCACCTGAGATATTTACAACTGATTTTCTGAAAGGTGCTTAACAATGTTCATCGCTTTTGGAAATTTCTCTTCAAAAAATTCTTTAAATTCCGCAGGCGTCTGTATTTCTGTTTTCAGCAGTGTTCCTTCTTCATTTTCTTCAAGGAAATAGGCTTCTGTTGCTTCTCCCCAGTCCTGAGGAACTTCAACACCTTCATAAATTTCTCCCAGGTGCAGAAATTTTATTTCTTCATTAGGAATAACCTTTTCTACCCTGCTGTACATTCCGTTGTTTTTAGGGTCAAGAAATTTAACAATATTGTTCTCTTCGAGTGTTCCTTCATAGAAAGAACCTTCTGTAAATGCCGTTGTCCATTGCCTGTATGTAATGTCTGACCACAGGACGCTCCATACTTTTTCAGGTTCGGCATTGATTTCTATTTCATATGATAATTTTTCCATTATATTTTAAGTATTAGGTTGTAGATAATAGGTTGCAGGTGATTGTGTCTGAGGGTTTGAGAGTAAGAGTGTATTGATCTGTGATTTTCTAACTTCTAAATTCCGGCTTCCGGCTTCCAGCATTTCATTCTATCCTCCTACAAAGTCACCTCCATTGATATGAATGATTTCTCCTGTGATATAGCTTGCATCTTTAGAAGCAAGAAAAACATAAGCCGGTGCTACCTCAGAAGGCTGCCCCGCGCGTTTCAGCGGAGTGTCTTTTCCAAATTTGGAAAGATCATCAAAAGCTTCTTTCACCAGCGGAGTCCAGATAGGTCCGGGGGCAATTCCATTTACCAGAATTCCTTTTTCGGCAAGATTATCTGCCAATGAGCGAATAAAAGACAGTACGGCGCCTTTTGTGGCGGCATAATCAAGTAAATGATCGCTTCCACGATATGCTGTGACAGAAGTTGTGCAGATGATTCTTCCTCCTTTTCCAATCAGCGGAAGAAAATTTCTGGTGAAAGAAATCATAGACATGATATTGGTATCAAATGTTTCCTGAATCTGTTCATCAGAGATTTTTTCCAGACTGCTTTTGGAAGTATGAATTCCTGCATTATTTACAAGAATATCAAGTTTCTTCCACTCTTTTTTAATCTTGTCTGCACACTTGGTCCTGAATGTTTTCCGGGTAAGATCGCCTTTGATGAGAAGGCATTTCTGTCCTTCTTTTTCAACCAGTTTTTGGGTTTCCCTGGCATCATCGTCACTTTCTTTGTAGATGATAGCAACATCTGCTCCTTCCCTGGCAAAATGAACGGCTACAGCCTGTCCTATGCCGCTGTCTCCTCCGGAGATAACTGCTTTTTTACCTTTCAGCTTCCGGCTTCCCTGATAATCGTTCCGGATAATTTCCGGGAACAGCCCTTCTTTAGGGACTTTCGACTTAGAGTCTGATTTGTTCTGCGTCTTCATATGCAAATCTTTTCTCTAAATCACATCAAACAATACGCCGAAATAGATTAAGAATTATAAGCATCCTCCAAATCCTGGATGATAATTTTCTGCATTTTCATCATAGCCTGAACTACTTTATAGGCTTTTTCCTGATCAGAATCGTTCATTAACTGAATAAGTCTTTTAGGCACAATCTGCCAGCTCAGTCCATATTTATCTTTCATCCAGCCACACATGCTTTCTCTGCCACCGTCTGCTGTCAGCGTATTCCAGTATTTATCAGTCTGCTGCTGGTCGTCCGTCATGATCACCAATGATATTCCTTCATTGAAATCAAACTGGTGATCATAAGAATTATCCATACAGAATATACTGTAATTGTCTATCGTGAAGTGGGCATGCTGAACATTTTCTGCCGGTTCCGGGATATCGTGCCCTTCACTTCCTGCTCCATAGGTCAATATGTTTCCTATGCTTGAGTTAGGGAATGTTTTGGTGTAAAGTTCCATTGCTTCTTTTGCTTTTCCATTATTTCCATGGATAAACATCAAAGTTGGAATTATTTTCTGTTCGCTTGCTTTTTCACCCAAAAACAACTGCCATGTTACTCCATATTTATCCTGAACCCATCCGTATTTTGGGCTCCATGAGTAAGATCCCAGCTCCATTAGCGCTATACCGCCATCCAGTAACTGATCCCAGTATTTTTGAACCTCATCTTCTGTTTCACAAATCACCATGAAGGAGATGGAAGCATTTTTTTTGAATTGAGGACCGCCATTCAGAAGCATCAGTCTTTGTCCAAACAAATCAATATTCATCACCACAGGTGTATCTGCCGTGATCTCGCCTCCAAAAACTTTACAATAAAATTCTGCAGACTGTTTGGCATCTCCGTCATACCAGAGACATGGGAAAATATCGTTATTCATAATTTTTATATTTAAATGGATTGATTTATAGTGTTTTACTTTTTTCTTAAGGATAGTATTTTCTTCTGCTGATAATTTTACAGCAAAAGAAATCTTATGTCTTTGCATTTAAAGTAGGTACTTTATCTGCAATGACACTGAGAAATGTCTAGTTATACTTTCTATACTTCTTTAAAGCATACCTGATTTTCTTTCATATAATTCTTCAGTTTTACCATCGTATTTTTTCCGAAACCATGAAGCTGCATAATTTCTTTCTCGGAATAATCTGAAAGTTTTTCCAAAGAATTTATTTTTTCTTTTTCTAAAGCTTTTCTTGCAGGTATTGCAATAACCCCATGAAGGAATTCTTCTTTAGAGTCATAATTAAAAGCATAAATGGAATTTAAACTCTTGGACATGATAACTAAATTGATCATGGCTACAAAAAATATTGTTAATGATTCTCAACGTACTTGTGGAAATTATTAAGAATAGCATACCAGCCATCTCGCTGCATTTCCACTGAATTTTGTTTTTCCGGATCGAAAATTTCAATCACTTTCGTTGTGTTTTCATCTATTTTATCGAAAACAACTTCTACTTTCCGTCCGTCTTCCATATGATATTTGATCACCTCATGGGGAATAATTTCGTCATAAACTCCTTCAAAATCAAATCCGAAACTTTTGTCTTTAGCTTCCATTCTGTTTTTGAATCTTCCTCCTACCTTCAGGTCATTTTCAGAACTAGGACACTGCCAGCTTTCGTGGGCAAAATTCCATTTTGTGATGTGCTTTGGCTCATTGAAATAATTCCAGACTTTTTCAACGGGTGCTAAAATTGTAATGTCTATTTTAATTGGATCCATAGTTCTAATTTTTTATAGTTTAAGTAAAGATTTATAGCTGTCTCAAAAGTCAAACAATTTGTTTTTTGTCATTCTGATAAAGAAAGAATCTTATTGATAAACAAATACTTAAGATTCTTCATTACATTTCATTTCATTCAGAATGACACTTACGAGACAGCTACCTCTCTTTTTATGATTAGTTAAATATAGGATTATTTTGCGTATTCATCATTATAGTTCACCATCCAATGAACACCATATTTGTCCTGAAAGCATCCGAAATAGTCTCCCCAAAACTGATCTTCAATCGGCATTTCCACGTTTCCGCCGTCAGAAAGCTCTTTAAAGATTCTGTCGGCTTCGCTTCTGGAATCAGGGAAAATAGATACATAATTATTATTTCCTACGGTAAGAGTCTGCCCAAAACCAGGTACGATATCTGATGCCATTAAAAGATCTCCTCCAATAGGCAAAGCAATGTGCATTACCCTGTTTTTTTCTTCCTCTGAAAGGTTTTCAGTACCGGGAGCATTTCCCATCTTATGAATTCCACCAACGAATTCACCACCAAAAACAGTTTTGTAAAAATTGAACGCTTCTTCAGCTGTTCCATCGAAATTGAGGTATGGATTTAATTTAGCCATGATTTTAAATTTTAAAGTTATTATTATAAGTTATAAGGTTCTGTTGTTGATCCATTAAGGAATGATTAATTTAGTATGAATAGTAAATACAGCTCTGTTTTGAATCATTACAATTCATTTAGTTTCACTCACTATTTTTCAAAGTTCTTAATGGTTTATAAATTTTTCTACTTCTCTGACCGTAAAGTCTATTAAGTTTACATCAATACTTCCGTCAAAGTCAGGCATCATATAAACACCGTGAGTTGCGGGAAGTATCATTAACCGGGAATCTTTCACCAGGCGCCACATCGCTGCAGCGTGCTCCGGTTTCATCACATCCTGATCACCACTGATGAATAATGTAGGTGATTGTATGGAAGCCAGCACCTCATCATCCCAGTCTTCAAACGTCTGCATCCTTTTACAGTCTTTCTCAAAAAGATTTTCCAGTTTTGAAAAATCAGGATTGAGATTTAAAAAATTAATTTTAAAAGGTTCCGGCATCGATTCAAAAGTGGCTTCCTGCATTCCTTCAAAAAAGCCGTCTATCATTCCGCTTCTTTTATAAAATGCTGAGGCAACGACCAGTTTTTCTACGATTCCGGGATGACGGTAGCCAATTTGCATTACCGTACTTCCACCATTGCTGAATCCCCAGAAGGAAGCTTTTCCAATGTTTAATTCGGCTAAAAGTCCGGCAACATCATCAGCATCCTGCTCAAATGTTTCAGGAATATCGCGGTGTTCACTGCGTCCGTGATTTTGCAGATCGATTCCTATGAGCTGGAACTTGTCTTTCAGCCTGGCTATGACTTCTTTAAAATCGTACAGAATGGAAGAACCTCCGCCATGAATCAGAACCAAAGGTTTTCCGGATCCATAGATCTCATAATACAATTGGATTCCATTGACTTTCTTATAGCCTTTTTCTACCGGACTCATGATTAGTATTTAAGATTTTCGTCTACATCATACTTCATTCCGGGATAATCCAGAATTCTGCGCATCAAGCCTATCTGCCCGCAGAGATAGTCTTCACGGCCGATACACATTCCCACAAAATTGAGTTTTGTTTCTTTAATAAAAGGAATATTCATTCCTATTTCAAATATCTCGTCCAGTTCTTCATCAGTTACTTCATGAAGTCTTTGGAATACTTTAGCGGAAATCTTATGAAAGTTTCCCTTTAATTCAGCTAAAGTTGGATATTTAAAACTTTCATCCAATGCTTTTCCCTGGAAAAACAAGTCACTGTAAGGGTCTTCTTCCTGTACCCCAAGCACCCAGCCCAAGCCGTAGCGCATATTGACAAAGTTTCCTGCCATCCATACAATATGATTGGTTTTATTTTCAATTCTTTTCAATGCATCTTCTTCCGAAATGCCTTCCAAAACATTCATAAAGCTTTGGGAATGCATTCTGTAAGCCGGAATAACGAGTTCCATTTTTTTTGATTTTGGTGTGTCCATTTTTAATTAGAGATTAGAAGTTAGAATGTTGGAGAAAACGCAAAGTCGCTAAGTATTTTACAAGCTATACGTTTTTAAGGCGCGAGGATTTTATCTTCGATAAAATTGTACTCTTTTAAAAATAATATGGAAGATTTCAACAGCTAGTTTGTCATTCCGAGCAAAGCACGGAATCTAAACTTTTATATTAGAGATAATTCTCTTAGATTTTGCGCCTGATTATGTTATATGATCTGCAAAATTGTGTTAAAAAACCGTCATTATTTTATGGCGCCCGGTTTTCCTAAAATTCTACGGAGATAGCCCAGCTGTCCGCTGTGGTAAATTTCATGAAGACTTAGTGTTGATATGTCTTTAACCATTTCAGGTTTAAAACTGTTCAGGATATTGAGTTTCGCTTCCAGCCCGTTCTGAGATTGTTTCAAATAGGATTTTAAATCTTCAAAGTTGACTAATTCATCTTTCCGGTCCAAAGGAATTTCACCTCTGTTGTAGCAGGAAAACTTTTCACTGTCCCACACGGATTCTTCGCCTAAAATATTCAGAAAAGGATTTCTGATATGGATTAAGTGTCCAAGAATCCAATTCATACAGTTGGCTTCACCATTAGGAAAAATCATAGACTCTTCATGGGTAATGCCGTCAATATTTAAAGAAATCACCTGATAGTTGCTGACAACCTGATTCTTTATTAATTCTATATCGTTTGATATTGCTTCCATTGGATATGTATTTAATAAGTGAATGATAATATTATTCTGCAGGCATCTGGGATACATCTCCATGCATCACTTCCCACTGATGGCCATTGATATCAGCAAAACTGCTTTGATACATCCATCCGTAATCTACAGGCTCGGCATATTTTGAACCTCCGTTTCCGATGGCTGTTTTTACCATCTGATCTACTTCTTCGCGGCTGTTTACCCCAATGGCAAGAAGCACCTGTGTGGTATCTCCTTTAGCAAAAGGTCTGTTTGTAAAGGTCTGGAAGAACTCTTCTTTTAGGAACATGGTGTAAATATGATTTTCCTTCATAACCACACATATTGCCTTATCGTTTGAAAACTGTTCATTGATAGAAAAACCTAACTCTGTCCAGAATTCTCTGGTTTTTTGTACGTCTTTTACAGGTAAATTGACGTAAATATCAGTAATATTCATTTTGTAAATTTTAGTGGTGAATTTTATCCAAAATTACCAGGGTATGGTAAGAATGAGCTTGTCATAGGACAAGATTTAATTTTTATTTGGATCTCAACTATTCTGCAGGCATTTGCGACATATCTGCAAACGTCATGTTCCAGCCATGTCCGTCAAGATCCCAGAAAGAGTTCTGATACATCCATCCATAATCCTGAGGTTCTTCATGCTGCGACGCGCCATTTTTTACAGCAGTATTCACTATTTTATCTACGTCTTCACGGCTGTCAAGACCTACTGCTACAAGAACCTGACTGGTATTTTCCTTGGCAACAGGCTTATTGGTAAAGGTCATAAAGTAATCTTCCTGCAGAAACATGACATAGATGGTATCATTCAAAGCAACGCAGGCTGCTTTATCATCGGAGAATTGCTCATTAATCGAAAAACCTACCCTGGTCCAGAATTCCTTTGTTTTCTGTACATCTTTTACCGGAAGGTTCACATAAATTTGATTGACTTTCATTTTTTGTAATTTTAGTGTTAATCTGTTATCCAAAATTACCAAGGTATAATGAAAATCAACTTGTCATAAGGCAAGATTTAATTTTTCTTAGGATGGGAAACTATTTCTTTGCGGATACGGCTTAAAGAAGTGTCTGTAACTCCCAGATAGGAAGCAATCTGCTTCAATGGTGCAAATTGTATGACCTTAGATTTTTGTTCCAGCAGATTAAGGTATCTTCTGGTTGCTGAAAGGGTGAACATTTCTACGGAGCGCTGTTTGTAGGCAAAAAGTTCCTGAGACATCCATGATCTTCCCCATTCTCTAAGGTTTGGAATTTTATGGAATAATTCCTGAAACGTATCATAATCCATCCTCCAGCATTCACAGTCTGTAATACAAACGATATTTTCCTGAGAGGGAACCCGCTGAAACATTGACAAAACCTCAATAATGACTTCATTTTCAACGAAAAAGTGAGTGGTTACTTCATTTCCGTTAAAATCATTAACATAGGAACGCGCCAATCCGCTTTCAAGAATATAATATTCATTGGCTGTTTTTCCTTCCTCAAGGATGAAATCACCTTTCTGGAAAGATGTTTTCTCATGAGCCTGAAATATCTCAGCAAGCTCTTCGGGAAAAAAGAAAGGGAAATCATAGCAGATTTCTAAAGCTTGATTGGTCATTGGTGTCAATTTTTTTAAGTCTTTAAAAATAAAATTTTTAATTGAATTAAGAGCAAAAAACATTAAACAAAGAATTGAATATTTTCATCAAAAGCACATACTCTATTGAAATTAAAGGTATTTTAAAACTTATTATTTTTAAACAGTTATTTGAAATACAATATATTTTACCACCCCGTCAAAAATTCTTTGAATTTTTGCTACCCCTCCAAAGGATGGGAATGACTATCTGCCGATATAGTAATTGTAAGCTTTTTACAGGAAATATTTTTTTAAAACAGGGAAAGCTGTATTGATTTCGGAGTGCTGGGTTTCTGGGCATCACCAAATACGGTCTTTCCGCCAAAACGCCAGGAATTTTGTCTTTCTTCTTCAATCACCTGCTGAATATCAAAATCCGGAGTAAAGTCTTTTTCAGCATTGGCTACGATCTGATGAAGTTTATTTAATGAATTTAATTTATCAGAATTTCCCAGTCTGGACTTTTCAATCCCTTTTCTGAGAATGCTGATACTTTCATCATACGTATTGACAGGCACAGGGAAAGGATGTCCGTCTTTACCTCCATGGGCAAAGGAAAACCTTGCCGGATCAGCAAATCTCGATGGTGCTCCGTGAATGACTTCACTTACCAAAGCCAATGACTGCATGGTTCTTGGTCCTACTCCTTCCAGCATCAGCAAATCTTCAAAATTCTGAGGCTGCTGTTCCCGGGTAACATACAGAAGTGCTCCCAAGCGCTTCAAGTCTACATCAGAAGCCTGAACGTCATGATGGGCAGGAAGAATCAGTGTTGCAAAATCCTTCATTACTTCTGCGGAATCGGTATGAGAAATATCTAAAATTCCCTTTCTGTTCTCTGAAGCTTCGGCATCGGTAAGGTTAAGAATCTTTCCCCTTGAAATTCCGTTGATTCCTGTATGAGGCTGCTCTACAAATGATGTGATGTTTTCGGAATGCCAGTGATACCGCCTTGCAGTTCCATCCGACTCGTGCATTCCCTGCTGAATAACGCTCCAGTTTCCGTTATCTGAAAGAATGAAATTATGCAGATACAGTTGATAGCCATCCTGAATTGCCGTATTATCCACTTTTGCCGAAAGCTTGCTGGCCCTCACCAAATCTGTTCCATTGAGACCGGTTTTATCAGCAATTCTGATTAACTCTGATGGAGTTTCCCGGGAAAACTTTCCTTTCCCGCCACAGATATAAAGTCCCAGAGATTGTGAATTGGGATTAATGGAACGTTTCAGTGCTCCCATAACAGAAGTGGTAATTCCTGAAGAATGCCAGTCCATTCCCATCACCGCTCCAAAACTCTGAAACCAGAACGGATCTGCCAATCGGCGCAATACCTCATCTTTACCGTAATCCATAAGAATTACTTCAATAATGGAAAGTCCAAGCACAGACATACGTTCATACAACCATGGCGGTACTTTGCCATAGTGAAGGGGTAAATCTGCTGTTCCTGACCGTTTCATTGTTTTAAAATGTAAAGGTAAGTTTTATTACTCTTATTATTTAATGATCCGGATCATTAATTCTATTATTACGGTTATTGGATAAGGTTTATAAAAGAGAAGCCGGGACCACGCATTTCCAGTTCATTTTTACTGGATTCCTCTTGAGCTTCTTTAGCGTAGATAAACATTTTCTGTTCGTAAGCATCAATAGCTTCCTCTATGCTTTGATATTTCTCTTCTGTCAGATTTTCTGATAAAATTAAAGCATCCATCAACCCGCTATTGACTCCCTGTCCTGCAAAAGGCGGCATCAGATGAGCGGCATCTCCAATAAGCGTTACAGGCAAAGAGCGGTTGTTTTTCCAGGATTTGTCTAATGGAATTCTCCTTGTTGGCAATCCTACAAAAAAGGAAGTTGACAGGAATAACTGCTGATACAGCTCGTTCCATCCGGAAAATCTTCGGACAAAAAACTGACGAACCTGTTCTGTGTTGTGAAAATCCAAACCAGGGCCATCTTTCCATTCGTCAGGCTTTTTGAATATAACTCCATACGTCAAAGCTCCGTTATTATAAGGATTGGCAACTAATAGATTACCTTCAAAAGCGACCATTGGTCTTTTCCTGTCGCACCATTCAAAAAATTCGGGACACGCTTTCTCAGGCTGTGGAATATCTCCCTGAATGATAAATGTTCCGGTTTCTTCCACTTCGGCTTCAGTGACATATTTCCTTACTTTAGACATCCCGCCATTAGCACCTATGACCAGATCTGCAGTTACATCAGGTTTATCCTTAAAATGAAGCTGCCATTTTCCATTATTTTCTTCCATTCCGGTAAAGTTCATATCCCAGATTACCGTATTATCTGAAAGGCTGCCCAGCAACATTTCTCTTAAATGATTTCTGTTGATTTCCGGGTTGTCATATTGATTTTCAGGAGTAATTTCTTTCGTGAAAAGTATATTGCCATGTTCATCAGCAATTTTGATTCCCATAGGCAAGGCAATCTCGTAATATTTATCCAACAATCCAGCCTTTTTCATAGCTTTCTGTCCTGATTCCTGATGAAGATCTAATGTGCCACCCCAAACTCTTGTCTGTGCGTTCTTATCTCTTTCATATACATTTACTTCAACACCTTTCTGCTGTAATAAGACTGCCATGGTTAAACCAACCGGTCCTGCACCAATGATGGCTACTTTTTTATGTTTCAATACCATAATTTTTAATGTATTTATTATGGTACAAAATTCCGGAATGCTATTGTATCATGCTTGTACAAATGCGACAAAATCATTGCTTAAGACTTGTTTCCTTTTTTTGGCTTCTCTTGCAAAAACAGCGGGTGTTGTGCCGCTATACCGTTTAAATTCTCTGCTTAAATGAGATTGATCTGTATATCCAAATTCCTGTGCGAGGGCTGCAATAGAAGTTTCAGGAGCATGCCATAAACGATTTCTTATCTGTTCAAAACGCATCACTCCGGATACATCTTTTACAGTATGGCCAGAGGACTGTTTAAACTTCCTTTCTAATGTCCGGACAGTTGTATGGGCTGAATCAGCCACCTGATTGACAGGAATAGTCCCATTATTTTTTCTCATGGCAGCTCCTGCTTTGAAAAGGAGGCTATCTGCTGTAATGAGTGAATGCAATTTAAGAAAATATTGTTCTACCTTAGAAACGGCTTCTTCTATTTTTCCCTTCGTAATAAGATCATTTAATATAGTTTGAAGCTTTGCAACGGGATGTTCAAAAGTATGAACTCCGTTTTCAGTTTTTTCTGATGACAATCCCAGCAAATCAAAAACAGCCCATGGGAAACACCTTATTCCAATAATTTCCAATTGATTTTGAGCATAAAAAAGAGCAGGCTGGTTGAGCAGTCCCATGATAAACGGGGAAGGTAAAGCCTGTAAAGTTCCGTGATGAGAGATACTGCAGCCACTTCCAAAATGGAAAATAATTTCAGCATAGCCATCCGGCATCACCGTAAATCCGGACTGTTGTTCGCCATAGTCACTTCTGTTATACCAGAAACATTTTATGGTATCCTTAAGTTCTTCCGGAACCTCAAACTCCTGATGTATATTTGAAAACATGACAATAAGCTATGCAGTTTTTGTAGGATTAATCGTGGGAATAGAATTCAAGATCTTTATGTTTTTCTTCATTATATTCTTCTTCGAATGTAATTTTATTTCCAAAAGGATCAATTACAGTAAAAGATACAGCTCCGTAAAACGTTTTTTCAAGTCCGGGACGGTTGTATTTGTATTTTTTGTCAATTAATTCTTTATGATATTGAGGAACGCCTTCCCCCCAGACAGCAACTCTTGTTCCGGGTGTTCCGTCTCCATGATGCTCGCTCAAATGGAAAATGATATTTTCTCTTTTCACTTCCATATAAACGGGCGTATTTTCATCAAAATAATGTTCCCAGACTATCTCAAATCCAAGCCATTCTACATAAAATTCTTTTGTTTTCCGATAGTCAAAGATTCTTAGTATAGGAATAATACGTTCTGCTTTCATTGTAAGATAGTTTATTGGTGAGACAGTATATTGATCAGCTTTTGAAATGGATCTTTAACAAAAAACCTGCGGACTCCCCATTCTTCATTGGTCAGCTCGTAAGTGATTTCAAAGCCTGCATTTTTCATTTTATCATAAATTTCATCTACATTATCTACTTCAATGGAAAGGTCCGGAACTTCCGTATTGTTTCCTCTCTGTTCAGCAAAACTGATCTGAATTTTTGCTTCTTCATCATTCCCCAATGTTTTGATCCAGCCATGATCCATCAAAACATTCAGCTCAAGAATGTCCTGATAAAACTGATTGGCTTTGGAAAGATCATCCGTTTTGATATTGGCTACAATTCTTTTTACCATTTTGTACTAGTTTTTCATAAAAAAAGCCTTGTGAAATTACATAAAATTTCACAAGGCTTAATAAATTATTATATTCTTGTATTAAACAGAAGCTGCAGCTTCTAAAATCAGCTGAGTAACTTCTTCAGGATGTGACGCCAATGAAGCGTGTCCCGCATCTAAAGAGATTATTTTCTTAGGTTCAAGGCGCTCTGCCATTTCTTTTTCTGTTTCTGCAGGGATCATACGGTCCTGCAATGAGATCTGATACCAACTTGGAAGCTTTTTCCATGCCGGTTCACCCGCTACGTCACCAAAACACTGACCGTGAATAGGTTTCTGTGACAATGACATTACCAACGCTTTTTCATCATCCAAATCCTGGCAAAAAGCAGATTTAAATTCATCATATTTGATCCATAAAAAGCCTTTATCATCCGGATAAATGCTTGCTCCACCCGGCGATTCTCTTCTTCCCAGCAGAGATCCCAGACTGTCTCCGGCATCAGGGGCAAATGCAGCAATATAAACAAGTCCGGCTACTTTATCATGATTTCCGGCTCCAGAAATAACAGCACCTCCATAGGAATGCCCTACTAAAAGTACTTTCCCATCCTGTGCATCAATAAGATCTTTTGTCTTATTAATATCATCCTGCAGCGAAGTTAATGGATTCTGAACACTTCTTACTTTATATCCCGCTTTTGTCAATGAAGGGATAACGTACTGCCAGTGTGACCCGTCTCCCCATGCTCCGTGTACCAAAATAATGGTTAAATCTTTTTGTTCCATAATGATTTTGTTAAAATTTGATAATGGTAAAGCTACGGTATAAAAGTATCTGCAGACGTTAACTTAAGTTAATTAACTATCCGGCTTCTTATCCGGCTGAGTGACTGCTCTGTTACGCCCAAATAACTGGCAATATGTTTCTGTGCTATTTTCTGAAAAAGAGCTGGTTGTTTTTTGACAAGATTGAGATATCGGTTTTCAGGGGAATAGCAAAGAAGATCATCAATTCTTTTTTTTGCATCCAAATAAATCTTTTCACTCATCCTCCTCCCGAATTCCTGCCAATAGGCTTCTTTTTTATATAGATCCTGCAGATGATCTTTACTCAGCAGTAATATTTCACAGTTTTCCAGCGCCTGGATATTCATATTGGAGACTGTATCGCAAAGTATACTTTCGTAATCGGTAAAAAATTCATTTTCAAAATAGAACCCAAAATTGATTTCACGTCCTTGATCATTGATATAGAAAGATCTGATGGTTCCTTTTTTGATAAAGCCCAGATATTTGCATTTTTCTCCCTGTTTAAGAAAAAAATCAGACTTTAAAAGCTTTGTATCATGAAGTAAAGCGTAGAATTCTTCAAAATGTTCTGAGTCCACCTGAAAAAGTTCTCCATACTTTTTATAATTAATTGACGTCATTTGGTGTGATTTGATTAGATCTTATATTCAAAAAAAGCCTTGTAAAATTATTCACAAGGCTTTTCTACAAAAATTATTTCTATTATTTCAATGCTGCAAGAGCGGCATCGTAATTAGGCTCGTCAGCAATCTCCGGAACCTGCTCAGTATAAATTACTTTGTTGTTTTCGTCTGTAACGATCACGGCACGGCTCAATAGACCTTTTAAAGGAGAATCTGCGATTGTCACTTCATAATCATCCCCGAAGCTGCTTCTGAAATCTGAAAGTGTTTCCACATTATTCAATCCTTCAGCCGCACAGAATCTTCCCAGAGCAAACGGAAGGTCTTTTGAAACATTGATGATTACTGTATTGTCAAGTTTTGAAGCTTCTTCATTGAATTTTCTGGAAGAAGCAGCACAAGTTGGGGTATCAATACTTGGGAAGATATTGAATACTTTTTTCTTCCCGTCAAACGTTTCAAGTGTTTTCACATTTAATCCTGAATCTACCAATGCAAAATCTTTTACAGTAGTTCCTACAGATGGTAATGCTCCTATTGTGTGTACTTCGTTTCCTTTTAAAGTGATTGTCGTGGACATAATTTTATTTTTTAGTTTTTCAAATTTAATCAAAAAAGAAAATTTTTCCCGACTTATTATGGTTAAATTAATCTTAAAGTGAAAATAAAAATTTTTCACTTGCTCATCGGTTTTCAAACAAAATTATTTACATGCCTGCGAACCTAAAAAAATTAAGCTTCAGACTGCAAAAGTTCAATACAAGAAATTATTCAATCATTTTTAGAATTAATGACAACATATCCGGAAGCAATACAATTACACCGATATAAAATAAAGATACAAAAGCCACTTTTTTATGGAAATATTCAAATAAAACAAGGATATTTACTAAATTTGTGGGACTTAAAATTTCAAATAAAAAATAACAGTATAATGTCAGAAAAATCAAAAATCTATTACACACTTACTGATGAAGCTCCAATGCTGGCTACTCACTCGTTTTTACCCATTGTAAAAGCTTTCACAAAATCAGCAGATATCGAAATCGCGGTTCCGGATATTTCTTTGTCAGGAAGAATTCTTGCAAATTTTCCTGAGTTTTTAAAAGATGACCAGAAAATAAGCGATGCTTTATCAGAACTTGGCCAACTGGCTACTCAACCTGACGCTAATATCATTAAGTTACCTAACATTTCTGCTTCTGTACCTCAACTGGATGCAGCAATCGCTGAATTACAAGGTAAAGGTTTTGCCGTTCCAAACTATCCTGCAGAGCCTAAAAATGATGAGGAAAAAGCTATCAAAGCTAAATATGCCAAAGTATTAGGAAGTGCTGTAAACCCTGTATTAAGAGAAGGAAACTCTGACAGACGTGCTCCAAAAGCTGTTAAAAACTATGCAAAAGCAAACCCTCACAGAATGGGTAACTGGGCATCTGACAGCAAAACTGACGTAGCTCACATGAACAATGGAGACTTCTACGGTACAGAAACTTCTACAACATTAGAAAACGCTACAAAATATAGAATCGTATTCAAAGGAAACGACGGTTCCGAATCTGTATTAAAAGACTTCGCAGGTCTTCAGGCCGGTGAAGTAATTGATTCTTCCGTAATGAACTTAAATGCATTGAAAGCATTCGTTCAGGAAGCTATTGAAGAAGCTAAGAAAAAAAATGTACTTCTTTCTGCTCACCTTAAAGCTACGATGATGAAAATCTCTGACCCAATCATTTTCGGGGCTATCGTTGAGACTTTCTTCAAAGAAGTATTTACTAAATATGCTGAGACTTTCAAGTCTTTAGACATCAATCCAAATAACGGTCTTGCTGATCTTTTTGAAAAAATTAAAGGAAATGCTCAGGAAGCTGACATCAAAGCTGACATTGAAGCTGCTTTGGCAAACGGACCTAGAGTGGCAATGGTAAATTCTGACAAAGGAATTACTAACTTCCACGTACCTTCTGATATCATCGTTGACGCATCTATGGCTGCTCTTGTAAGAGGAGGAGGTAAAATGTGGAACAAAGACGGAAACGAAGAAGATACTGTTTGTATCATTCCGGACCGTTCTTATGCAGGTTTCTATCAGTCTGTAATTGACGATATGAAAGCGCACGGAAAATTAGACCCTACAACCATGGGATCTGTTCCAAACGTAGGTTTGATGGCTCAGAAAGCTGAAGAATATGGTTCTCACGATAAAACGTTCCAATTATCCGCTGACGGAACTGTAGAAGTTCAGGACGAAGCAGGAAACGTTCTTCTTTCTCAGAAAGTAGAAAAAGACGATATCTTCAGAATGTGTCAGACAAAAGATGCGCCTATCCAGGACTGGGTAAAATTAGCGGTAAACAGATCAAGATTATCTGATACTCCAGCGATCTTCTGGTTAGACAAAGGAAGAGCTCACGACAGAGAAATCATCAAAAAAGTAGAGAAATATCTTGCTGACCACGATACAACAGGTCTTGACATCAGAATTCTTGATGTAAAAGATGCTATGACTGAAACGCTGAAGAGAGCAAGAGAAGGTAAAGACACTATTTCTGTTTCCGGAAACGTATTGAGAGATTATTTAACTGACCTTTTCCCAATCCTTGAGCTTGGTACTTCTGCAAAAATGCTTTCTATCGTTCCATTGATGAATGGTGGTGGTTTATTTGAAACAGGTGCCGGAGGCTCTGCTCCAAAACACGTTGAGCAGTTCCTGGAAGAAGGATACCTAAGATGGGATTCTCTGGGTGAATTCTTAGCACTTCAGGCTTCTTTAGAGCACTTGGCACAAACTCAGGGGAATACAAAATCTCAGGTTTTAGCTGATGCATTGGATGAAGCTAACGCTAAATTCTTAGCTACAGATAAATCTCCTGCCAGAAAAGTAGGACAGATCGACAACAGAGGTTCGCACTTCTATTTGGCAATGTACTGGGCTGAAGCACTAGCTAACCAAACTGCTGATGCTGAATTGGCTAAACAATTTGCGCCGATTGCACAGGCAATGCAGGAAAATGAAGAAGTAATCAATGCAGAATTAATTGGTGCTCAGGGTAAACCTCAAAACATTGAAGGATACTACAAAACTGATACGTATAAAACATATGCAGCCATGAGACCTAGCACTGTTTTAAATGAAATCATTGACGGAATCTAAAATTTATGAAAAAAACTATAACCATATTATTTGCTTATTTATCAATATTTTCATGCAGCAGTTCAAACGATGATATTACGGAGGTGGTAACAGTAACACCTCCTGTTATTGAAAATAAGATCAATTTAACTTCAACTTACAGTGATACCACTGAAACGGTAAGCTTAAAATGGACGCTCAGTGGAGAAGCCACTTATAATCATTATAAAATTGTAAGAAGTGATTCTCAAAACGGGATACAATCCGAAATTGGTAATAGCTATCCGAATCAGTTTACATTTACTTCAGCCGTACCATTTAACCCTTATGTAGAATATCAGGTTATTGGTATTAAGGCTAATGGTGAAGAGGTTAAAAGTAACATTATAAAAATTGAAAGACCTGAGATTAAATTGATTAATCTTAAAACTTTTGATGCCCAATTTGATAAAAACTCCGGAAAGCTATACCTGTTAGATACGGATGGGAAAATTGCCATTTATGATGTAAATACAAACTCTGTTACCCATCAGATCAGCACAAATGCAACTTTAGGCTACTCTGATATTGGAACCTATAATGGAAGTGTGGAACTATATGTTCCCCGAAATGATGGCTGGGTAGATATTTATGATGGGAATGACCTGACATTGAAAGCTCAGGTGAGTTTTGGAATGCCGCTCATCAGTACTGTTTATCATAATGGTATACTTTACGGTTCTTCAAATAATAATAGTAGTTACAGCGTGATTAAATCAGCAAGTAGAGCTACAAAAGCTATAATTTCTCAATCGCCACAACTTTATTATAATAGTGGAAGGATGAGAAAAGCTGTAGGGACTTCGGTACAATTATATACCATAACACAGAATATTACACCTGTAGATATGGATCTTTATAATTTTGATCTTAATGGTAATTACATTAGTCACCAGGACGATACTTATCATGGAGATCATCCTCTTAATCACAGGATATTTGAAGCATTTCCTGATGGAAGAATCATTACGGCAAGTTCAGGTTCTGTATATAATTCGCAAATGATTTATCAGAATGATCTACCTTCCGGAAATTCCATGCTTTCAAGTTTTGATTTTGATAGTAATAGTATTATTGCGGGAACTACCAGTAAGACCATTGAACTTTATAACATCAATTCTTACACAAAAACCAAGACAATCAATACAAAGAGATTTCCTTATAAAGTGTTCAGCTACAACAATAAGGTAGTCTGTGTAAGTTCAGTTACTCAACTCAACGTTCAGTCTTATGATTATTCGGGAATCATTCCTGACAATATAATGATCGAAATTTTTGACAAATAGTTATAAACCTCTCCTTAGTGAGAGGTTTTTTATTTATTATTTTCCATCCTGCACAATCACTCTTCTATGCTCCCTACCCCATTTAATCATTTCCATAATAATGTTTCCAAAGGTTCTGCAGTATTCCGTGGGTTCATATTCTATTAAAACAGGAGTTTCCGGGTAAACGGTACGTTTTAACAGTTTATTCATTTCCATATCTTTCAGTTCTTTTGAAAGCATTCTGGTGGTAATTCCGGGAATACTCCGTTCGATTTCCCTGAACCGTCTGTTCCCGTTACAAAGCGAATTGATCACAGGAATTCGCCATTTTCCTCCGATAAAGTAAAGGGTATCCTGTAAAGCTCTAAGTTCTTCTGTCTGATCTCTTTCCATAATTGCAAAGTTAAGTGATATCACGGATGATACTGGTATACTCTGTGATACTGGTTACAAAAGTATACCATTTTGAAATAACTTTGTCAAAAATTTTACAATGAAAAAATTCAGTAACAAACTGGCTATCGTAACAGGAGGAAACAGCGGAATAGGATTCGCTGCAGCCAAAGAACTTATTTCAGAAGGTGCAAAGGTTATCATCACCGGAAGACGAAAAGAAGCTGTAGAAAAAGCAGCTCAGGAACTTGGAGCAATCCCGTTCACCGCAGACCAGGCAAACCTTAACGATATTGATCTTTTAAAAGAAGAAGTCGAGAAACAGTTCGGAAAAATAGATGTCCTGTTTATCAATGCAGGAATTACAGGAACCCTGACCGCCATTGAGAATATGGATGTCGAAAATTTTGATCAGGTGATGAACATCAATTTCAGAGGTGCATATTTTACATTAAGCAAATTCATTCCATTATTAAATGATGGTGCTTCTGTGATCTTTTTATCTTCTATTGTTGCTTCTACCTATAAACCCAACAGTTCTGCTTATCAGGCAAGCAAAGCTGCGTTGAACTCGATCGCAAAAACAGCAGCGGCAGAATTAGCTCCAAGAAAAATCAGAGTGAATATGATCAGTCCCGGTCCTATAAAAACCGAGATTATGAGTAAAGCCGGACTTGATGAAGAGACATTGAAAAATATTCAAAACCATCTTGTAGATCAGATTCCATTAAAAAAAATGGGAACAGCTGAAGAAGTTGCCAAGCTGGTTAGCTATTTGTCAGATGACCAGATTTCAAGTTATGTCACCGGAACCGAAATTGTGATAGACGGTGGTATTACTTTATAAACGTTAGATTTAATTAGATCCCGGTAACACAATTACCGGGATTTTTCTTGTATATTTTCGGAGCTCAAAATTCCTGATTCACCATTTGATTTGTCCGATTCAACCTCTTTTCCGTTTCTCAGCATAGGTTATCCATCTACTTTTGATCCAGAAATAAAAACAATACTCATTATGGATACCGTAAAGAAAAAAAGAAACTTCGTTGCCATAGCATTTCTGGTGATATCAGGAGTCTTCGGAGGGTTGCAGCTCTTCAGCAAACCATTGGAAGGTAAACCGGTTACAGGAAAGATTGAAGCGCCAAAAGAAGTGATCAGTATTCTTGAAAACTCATGCTTCAGCTGCCATTCCAACCAGCAAAATCTGAGCTGGTATGATAAAATTGCTCCTGTTTCCTGGGCTGTAAATAAAGACATCAGGAGAGCCAGAGAAGTCCTGAATTTTTCAGAATGGGGAAAACTCTCTCCTGCTGAGCACAAGGGAAATATGTATGCTATTCTCAACATGATGCAGAGCGGGAAAATGCCTCTTCATGAATACACCCTTCTGCATCCATCTGCTAAGATTACTCCAAAAGATATTGAAATCATTAAAAAATATACGCTTTCATTATCCTCAGCAAATCCGGCAGCACAACATAAAAATGAACCTCATCCAGCTTCCTCTATACCTACTGCTGCCGCAACGAAGTTTCCGGTTTCACCCAATGGAGTTCAGTACACTCCTGATTTCAAAAACTGGAAAGTAATCAGTATGAGTACGCTGTTTGATAACTCCATCCGTGTCATCTATGGAAATGATATTGCTGTAAAAGCTGTGGAAACAGAAAACTTTCATCCATGGCCAGACGGAAGTATTGTTGTAAAATCTGTGTGGAAACAGGAAGAACTTCCTAACGGAGAAATCAGACCTGGAAAATTCATCAATGCTCAGTTTATGGTAAAAGATTCCAAACAGTATAAAGATACTGAAGGCTGGGGATTTGCAAAATTCTCCGGAGATGATCTTCATCCTACAGGAAAAACGGCGTCATTCGCCAAAGAATCATGCATCGCCTGCCATAGGCAACTTGCAGAAAAAACAGGGTATCTTTTTGATGTTCCTATGAAAGTAAATACTCAAAGATTAATCCAAAATTTACAGAAAAAATGAAAAACACCATCCTGATTTTACTGGTAAGCCTTGTTGCTCTTACCGCTTGCCGCAAAGAAAATAATGATAAAGATAATGGACTTAAGAGGGTTGTTTTTGATCCTGGCCATTTAAAATTCATTTCCAATTCTTTAAATCCCAAGAAAGAAACAATGTCCGCTTTATATGGTAATGAAAAGGCTTTGGAGTCTTTATCAGAGGAAAATAAGACACCGGAAGCAGGTACTATTATGAAACTGGTCACCTGGAAATATCATGAGAACCCTCAATATATTGGCGGAACTATTACCGGAGAATTGCTAAGTATTGAAACGGTTCAGACTGATAATGCTGGAAATATCTCTTATGATATTAAAAATGATATTGCAAAAAACACTTCTCCCAACAAAGAAGAAAGAATACAATATTTTATGAGTTACCGTCCTGTCAGCAGACCATAAAAAGGCAAACTCAAGATTCCTTTTATAAAATGTTTAATCTTATAAATCCGGCGAATAGGGAATGAAAATAAAACTCCCATTTCACTATTTACCATAATATTTTCAATAAAAAGCATTAATTTAACCTTTTCAAACCAGCAGATTTCATGCAACAGCAAAAAATAAAAATTTCACAAGCCATTATCTGGATAAGCTCCATTTTTCTGGGTATTTTATCCTCTGTTCCTCAGCTTGCTTCTCATGAATTCAACTGGAAAGAAGCGATAGTGAACGCAGCCATTACAGCAGCATTTTCCATCATCATGTGGTATATTAATATCTATATGTTAAATCGTACCACAAAACGAAGACAGCATATCTCCTACTCAAGATTGATGATCGTGCTGGCTTTCGGGATGCTGATTATGTTTGGACTTGCCTGGATTCAGCAGCTTATTTTATCTCATATCAATTTTGGTCCGGTAATGCTGATGGTTGAAGTAAGAGGAATTTTAATCAATCTGGTTTGCTATATGTTTTTGACACTGCTTCAGAATAATTATACGGGCCAGCAGATACAGCTTGAACTGGAGAAGGTAAAAAGTGATAATTTAGGGGCTCAATACGAATTACTGAAGCAACAGATCAACCCGCATTTTCTCTTCAACAGTTTGAATACATTGAAATTAATGGCAGAAACGCATGACGAAGAAACGGTTGATTTCATTGTAAAACTCTCAGATTTTTACCGATTTACACTCGAAAGCAGAAAACTGGACCTGATCAGTGTTCAGGAAGAAATGAAAATAGTAGATGCCTATCTTTTTCTTCAGAAAGCACGTTTTGGTGAAGGGATTAAGTTTACCAACGGTCTCGGAAAAGAAATAGATCAAACGCTTATCCCTCCTTTTACGCTTCAGCTTTTGGTGGAAAACTGTATCAAGCACAATATTGTTTCACAAAGTAAGCCGCTGCACATTAAAATATACACCGCTGATGGCCAAATTGTGATTGAAAATCCCATACAGCGAAAGATGAATACCGAAGACTCTCTGGGAGTAGGACTTGACAACATTAAAATGCGGTACAAACATTTGCTGGAAAAGGAAATTACTGTTAACTCAGACGAAAACAATTTTCAGATAAAACTACCATTAATTCATGAATATCATCATTATTGAAGACGAATTCAGGGCTGCAAAATCCCTTCAGAATTTAATTTCAGATTTAAAACCGGATTCTAAGATCCTGGGCGTTTACGACAGCATCGAAACAAGTATTGAAGGCTTGAAAGACGTGAAACCCGATCTTATTTTTATGGATATCCAACTTTCGGACGGACTTTCATTCGAGATTTTCAAATCGGTGGACATTACATGCCCGGTGGTTTTCTGTACGGCATTCGATCAGTATATGCTGGATGCTTTTAAGAGCAAGGGCGTTGATTATGTTTTAAAACCATTTTCAAAAGAAGATATTGCTGAAGCATTGAAAAAGGTTGACGAACTGAAAAAATTCTTTCAGAAAAATGACGTTCCTGACCTGGAATTGTTGATTCAAAAAATCAACCAGCCTGCTTCTACCGGTAAGAGTAACTTTCTGGTTTTTAAAAATCAAAAATATACTACTATTCCTACGGAAGACATTGCCTATTTTTATATCCATAATGAAATAACCCATCTGGTAACCTTCGGCAAAGAGCAGTTTTCCCTTAGCCAGCCTTTGGGGCAAGTCGCGGAACAGGTCTCTGATAAACAGTTCTTCAGGGTTAACAGGCAATATCTTGTGAATTTTAAAGCAATTAAGGAAATGGAGCATTATTTTCAGCGTAAAATATTGGTAAAACTCACTGTTGAAACACCTGAAAAACTTCTTATTAATAAAGAGAAAACCCATAGTTTCTTTACGTGGCTGGAAGACAGATAAAGAGTAAGGAAGTTTGAGGCTGGAAGCTGGAAGTACCTGCAGTCATTTTGAGATATAGAACTCTTTTGAAATACATTATAGCCCTGATTGATATGATCAGGGTTTTCTTTTTTATTCCTTATTTGATTGTATCAATTTCTTAGGCTCTTCTCTGTTTATATTTCAATTTCAAATACAAAACTCTATTTCCCTTTCGTACTCCAGAAACTTCCAGCTTCCAGCCTCCTTCTTCCAGCAAATATACTTCCCCTCACAATTTCCGGATTCACCCTTTGATTTGTCCGGTTGAACCATTTTTGTATTCTTTCGCCTTTCCAGAGTATCTACTTTTGAATCAAATTAAAAGACATGATCCTAAAAAACTTAATCACAGTAAGCGCTTTCACCGCGTTATTATTTGCTACTTCAGCATTTATTTATCAAGATAAAGTAGAAAAAACAACACAACATGCAACTGCAGAAAACGGTTTTGCAGTTTTGGAACTTTTCACTTCAGAAGGCTGTTCTAGCTGTCCTCCGGCAGATGAACTGATGGGGAAAATTGAAAAGGAATACAAAGATGAGCCTGTTTATCTTCTCTCCTACCATGTAGATTACTGGAACCGACTTGGCTGGAAAGACCGTTTCAGTAGTGCTGAGAACTCGCAGCGACAACAGCAATACAGCCGTATTTTGAATTCACAGGTTTATACGCCACAGTTGGTTGTCAATGGAAAAACGGAATTTGTGGGCTCTGATGAAACCAACATCAAAAATACAATCCGGGAAGCATTATTCACCTCTAAAAAAACGAATGTGTCACTATCGGCAAACGTTTCTCAGAAGGAAATCAATGTACAGTATAAAACCTCTGCCACTGATCCTAAGAATATACTTCTCGTTAATCTGGTCGAAAAACATTCTTCTACTCAGGTAGGAAAAGGTGAGAATGAAGGCCGTCATCTTCATCATTGGCAGATTGTTCACAAGCAAAATCAGATCTCATTGAATAAGCAACAGGAAGGAACAACCAAATTTAAACTTCCGGATGGCTTTTCTCCTGAAAATTGGGAAGTTATAGCTTTTATTCAAAATCCAAAAACGGGAAAGATATCAGGATCAGCAAAAACAATTTTCAAATAATTTTTACATAATACATTAATAATAACAACTAAAAATAATACTACAATGAAAACAAAAACAACAAAAATCATCTATTGGGCAGGAGCTATTTTTATGTCATTATGGTTCGGAGCCAGCGGTTTCTTTGAGCTTACAAAAAATCCTGTCGTATGGGACATTACTCGACAGCTCGGTTATCCGCCTCATTTTATTTATATACTGGGTGTCTTTAAAATTTCAGGAGTTCTTGTTCTTCTCCTTCCCAACAGATTAATGAGATTGAAAGAATGGGTATTTGCAGGAATGTTTTTCGATATTATTTTTGCTTTCTTCTCAAAAATTGCGGTATTGGGTTTTCCGGCTACAATAGATGCAATAGTCGCTTTCTCTGTACTTACAATGACTTATCTGATGTTTAGAAAACTATATTCTACCGAGCTGGTATTTGGAGAAGCTTAATGATTTTAAACTCTAATTTTTTCTTATGTATAAAAACAAATCCTCCCGTTGCCCGGGGGGATTTGTTGTGTAAATTGATGATTATTAAATTTTGGCTAAAGCCGAGTGGTAAATATGTATTGAAAAAGCGGACTAAAGTCCGCTTCTATTGGTTGAATTATACGCATAATTAATCATTCCGTTTAGCTAACCACCCCGTCAAAAATTCAAAGAATTTTTGCCACCCCTCCGAAGGAGGGGAATGCTAAGCACCTCATTACTATTGATTGAGATGACTCCCCTAGTCCCCGCAACCTATTACCTATTACCTATTATCTATTACCTATTACCTGCAACCTAATTCATAAAACTCTCCGGGAACCATTCAAATGCTCCGGATGTTGTTTTTGTAAAGCCCAGGCCCGGCCAGGGCAAATGACAAGCCAATGCTCTTGTTTTAGTATCTGCCAATTGCTTCAGGAGATCTTTCCGTGAAGCGGTGGCAAGATCAAGATCGGTATCACCGAAGTAGCCCCATTCAGGATGCTGGAAAAGAATTACATCAGAATGAACCAAATCTGCAATGTAAATAAGCTTTTCATTTCCCGAAGAAATGGTTGTCACTGTTAAACCGGGAGTATGACCGGGAGCCAGCTGAAAACCGAAATTGTCATAGAGCGGATCATTAAGGTCATAAAATTTAAGTTTCGGCTGAATGGTTTTCAGAATATTTTGAACACCAGGAATAATCTGATTGAGTAACTCAGGCTGCTTTTTCAAAGCGCTATTATTAAAATCCTTGATAGTAGCTTTCGCCCAAAAGTCATGTTCAATTTCTGAAATGAAAATATTGGCGTTTGGAAAAACCAGATTCTGCTTTTTGTCAACCACCCCGCCAATATGATCAGGGTGCGCATGAGAGATAAAAACATCTGTAATATCTTTTGGTGAAAAGCCAGCTTTTTGGAGACTTTTTAATAAAAATCCGGTTCTTTCATCAGCAAAAATCCCCATTCCGCTATCTAACAGGATGAGTTTATTCTTTGTTTTAACCAATAGAATATTCATCGCAAGATCAATATAATTCTCCGGTCTGAAATTATTCTTAAGGATTGATTTCAACTCAGAAACAGTTCCTCTGGGAGCAAATGCATTGAGATTTTCTTCATGAATATATCCGTCTGTAAGAACAAACAATTCCAATTCTCCAAGCTTTAGTTTTTTAAAGCCGGAAAGATCATCACCATTTTTTTCAGAGATTTTTGGAGTTTCTGCCAATACACTGGAAAAAGGGATCATGCTTAATGTTCCCGCCAATAAGCCATTCTTTAATAGTTCTCTTCTGTTCATAATTTAGTTTTTTTCATTATTTATACATTCTCAGTGAGAATAATAACAAAAAAACTGAGCTCCCATCATAAGCAGGAACTCAGTTTTTGTATCGTAGTTTTTAGTTGTTCACCAGTTTCATTGAACCTTCGGTATATCTTTCCCCTACATTCGGGTATTTTTTCAGAATGGCATCAATGGTATCCAGATCTGATTGCGAAAGGTCTATATTGACAGCTGCAATATTTTCTTCCAGGTATTTGATTCGTTTGGTACCCGGAATCGGGATGATGTCGTCTCCCTGATTCAATACCCAGGCCAATGCGAGCTGGGTTCCTTTTACCCCTTTGGATGCTGCAAATTCATTAATTTCGTTAGCCAGTTTCGTATTATTTTCAAGGTATTCCTGCTGATAACGCGGCAGTGATTTTCTGAAGTCATCATCACCAAGATTCTGTACATCATAAATATTGGTAAAAAGGCCTCTTGCCAGCGGTGAATAAGGAACTAAAGAAATTCCCAGTTCCCTGATCGTTGGTAAAATTTCTTTTTCAACATCTTTCGTAAGGATAGAATATTCTGACTGTAGAGCTGCAATCGGGTGAATTTTGTTGGCTTTTCTGATAGATTCTGCTGAAGCTTCGGATAATCCGATATATTTCACTTTTCCTGCTTTCACCAGTTCTGCCATTGCCCCTACGGTTTCTTCTACGGGAACATTAGGATCTACTCTGTGAGCGTAATACAAATCAATGGTGTCTATTTTTAATCTTTGAAGGCTTAAATCTACTGCTTTTCTGATCCATTCCGGAGAACCGTCAAAATACGTTCCCGGAGCTCCGCTGTGGCTTGCTTTACCATCTTTAAACCTGAATCCGAATTTGGTCGCAATAAAAATCTTATCCCTATTCGGAACCAAAACCTTGGAGATCAGTTTTTCGTTTTCTCCATTGGCATACATATCTGCTGTATCCCAGAAATTAACCCCTAAATCCAAAGCTCTGTGCAAAGTACTGATACTTTCCTGTTCATCTGCAGGGCCATAAGCAAAGCTCATTCCCATACATCCTAAACCAATTGCTGATAACTGTTCTTCTGTGTTTCCTAATTTTTTAAATTTCATGATAGGTATGATTTAATTTTACAAGACAAAATTAGAACATGGAAAGATCAATTCCGGTATAGAATTCAAACTAAGAATTATAAAATTCAAACAATGTCCATTCTCAGGGCATTAGGAGTAATTCCCGTTTGTTTTTTAAAGTAATTGGTAAAATATGCGGGTTCTTCAAACCCCAATCCGTAGGCGATTTCAGCTACATTCCAGTCTGTATGCTTCAGTAAAGCATTGGCCTCTTGAATAATCCTCCCGGTAATCTGCTGGCTGGTTGTTTTCCCTGTGATTTCTTTTACGGAACGGTTTAAAGAATTCACATGTATGGAAAGACTCTGAGCATAATCGTTGGGTGTTTTTAATTTTAAAAAGGCTTCAGGACTGTCGATCGGAAATTGTCTTTCCAGCAATTCCATAAATAAGGAAGCAACCCGTTGTGAGGCATTTTGATAAGGTTCAAAACTTTCTGCAGGCTGCATTCTCATCGTTTCATGAATCATCAGGTGAAGGTAAGCTCTCAACATATCATATTTGTGAATATAATCCGACTGAATCTCTGTCATCATTTTTGTATAAATATCGGAAAGTATTCTCTGCTGTTCTTCATCCACAAAGAAAACCGGAGTTCCTCCAATCTTGAAAAGCGGAGAATCCTGCAGGTTTCCCATACGGCTTCCGTTATGCAAAAACTGATCGGTAAAAAGACAAAACCAGCCTTTCTGATCTTCATCATCCGCTTCCCAGGAATAAGGAATAATAGGATTTGAAAATAATAAAGCAGGCCGGTCTACTTTAATCCATTTATCTGCATAATGGAGTTTTCCTTTTCCTATGATCAGTGAAATCTTATAATAATCTCTCCTGCTGTAGGGAGTCAACGGAGAACAGTATTCCCGTGAAAATACATTGAAGTGCCCCATTCTACTGACCCCAATACACTGTGATGCCAGATTGGGAGCATTCCTTTCATAAAAACCTTTGAGTGATTCGTGTGATTCCATGAATCAAAATTATAAAATTCAAACAAATTAATCAATAAAAATAATTCTGTTTAAAAAACAAATGACTGACAAAGATGCCAGCCATTTAAGAGTGAATATATAGTTGATAATGATTAATCCCAATCGTCGTCGTGACCATGACCACGGCCATGATGTTTAGATTGTTTTTTATAGTATTTTTCCTGATTTTTATAATACTTCTCTTGTTCTTTACGGTATTTTTTATAATCATTTTTATTTCTGCCGTAAACAATCACTGGGTTTTGGCCTCTGTAATATCTCTTTTTAAAGATGATATACTTTTCTCTACCCATGATTCTTTCCAGCTCTGAATAACGGTCATTTCTCCATCTTCCCGGCTCTACCACGTACACCCTGTTCCATGTGTCGTAATCACGATACCTATCATTGAGTACATAAATCTGATTGGCCTGTGTTGTAGACAGCAACAGATCGGCAACAACTCTTTGCCAGTTAACATCAGAAATACTCCTTCTATAATCGTTATAATAGTCTGACTGGGCATAACTCAAACTGAATGTCCCAATCAAAAATGCTGTTAATAGTAACTTTTTCATTTCATTCCACTTTAAAATTAAACATGATGGCATACTCAATTAAAGTGCCAAATATTAATTACAAATACTAATGTTTGTTAATAAAAACCATAAACAACTGATTATCTTTGAAATATTTAATACATTTTTATGAAATTATTGAATGTTAATCATCTTAAATTTATAATCAGAAGATAATTAATTTTATTAAACACAAGTTATCAATAAGCACATGACAATCAGTAAATTGGAATTAAATTAAAATATTAAAAAATAAATATTGTAAGTTTTGGCTAAAGCCAATGGATGGGAAATTTATTGTCAGGCGGGTTAAAACCCACCTCTATTGAAATTTAACAACAAGATCTTTTATCTTTTATCTTTTATCTTTTATCTTTTATCTTTTATCTTTTATCTTTTATCTTTTATCTTTTATCTTTTATCTTATAAATTTCGTTAAGATTCCCGAAAACTATTATTTCATATTATTTAATTTCGTAATTTTAGTGAAGAGAATGTTTTTCGGAAAGTTTTCTAAATTATTTTTTATCAACCAAATCTTACATTATCATGGAAAATATAAAGTTTCAGGTATCGCCATATCAGGATGAATTGCAGCTCCTTATTGATGGAAAAAAAGCTGGTTATATGTCCATAGAGGTTGACGGAAGACTGCTTATTGTGTATTATACGAAACTTGATGAAGAGCGTGAAGGAAAAGGATATGCCAAACTATTACTGGATGAGCTGGTACGCTACGCAGAAGAAAAAGATTTGCTTGTAGACCCGGAATGTGATTTTGTACGTCAACAGTTTGAAAACCATCCTGTAAGATATAAAGACATCTGGCATGCCTGATCAATCTTCCCACCAGGCTGTAAATTGCTGTTCATGCTGATTCAGATCTACTACCTCTCCGATCATCGGAGTGAGGATATTCAGTTTTTTTTCTTTTCCCAAAGCAGTTATCTTTTGTAAAGGTTCATTCCATGGATGAAGAGCGAGTGCAAATTTGGCTGCATGAACAGGGACGATACGCTCGGCTTTGAGATCAATACCAGCCTGAATAACATCTTCCGGCAACGTGTGGATATACCTCCATGCTTCTCCATATTGTCCGTTTTCAAGAATAGCATAATCGAAAGGGCCGTATTGCTCACCGATTGTCTTAAAATGGCTGTCATAACCACTGTCTCCTCCCAAGAAAATTTTCTTTGTTGGTGTTATCAAAACATAGGAGCTCCATAGGGTATCATTCTGCCTTATTCTTCTGCCGGAAAAATGTCTGGCAGGAGTAAACACAATTTTTATATCATTTTTCAGATTCACTTCAGTTCCCCATTCTTCTTCAATAAGCAAATTTTCAGCATATCCCCATCTCTCTAAATGCGCTCCCACTCCCAAAGGCAAAATAGCCATTCCCGTTCTGTCTCTGATAGATTCTACAGTCGGGTAATCCAGATGGTCAAAATGATCGTGGGTGATTACCAGATAATCAATATTGGGAATATCTCCAGGTTTAAAGATATCAGATCCTTTGAATGCCTTGTTAAAATATTTAAACGGCGAACCATATAAACTCAATACAGGATCAATCAGGAAAGAAATACCGTCTGTCTGCAGATAATAAGATGAATGTCCCAGCCAGATAAATACATCCTGATTTTTGTCTATGCTTTTTAAATCGGTATGAAGGGATGGAATTTCTTTCAGGGGTTTTAAGAGTGGATCTTTTTTCCCAAAAAAGAAATCAAAAGTCACTTTCGACATTTTGTAGCCCTCTGTAATAGATGGTGTATGGCTGGTATTCTGAAACTGTCTTTTTTTATAGAGTTTTGACTGCCTGATCCGTTTCAACCTCTTTCCTTTTGGCACCCCGCCAAACGCCTTCATATTGATCACTATAAAAAAGGTAACCGTAAGAACAGCTACTGTCGTAATAATCCAATAAATCATCTGTAGAAAATAAATATCAAATGTATTGACTTTTTACCTTTAAATAAAAAGCTTATTCAATTTCAATGCATTTTTTAACTAAATTTATCATGTATTTTGGAAAATTTATTATCCATTTAAGGCGTGGTTAATTTTAAACTTTCTATTTTAGCACCCTAAAAAACTCAGATCTATTGAAAAATTATTCGGTAATATTTCTTCTCGCAATACTTTCGTCTTGTGCTTCTATCAAAAAACACAACGAACAGCGGGCTTCATGTATTCCACCGGAGCAACTCAAAGAGGATGTGGACTTTGCTTATTCAAAATTACAGCAAATGCATCCTCAATTATACTGGTATATTCCCAAGAAGGAATTGGACCATAAATTTGACAGTCTTAAGCAGACAATCACAGAATCTCTTACTCCTCTTCAGTTTTATTTTAAACTTCAGCCTGTCATTGCGGGAATCCGTGAAGGACATCTTTCATTGAGAATTCCCAGAAAGAAATTTACCCAAAAGGAGTTTAAAAGACTGGAACACCAGAAAGGAATGTTCAGCCGTTTTGAATATTATATATCAGGCGATCGGATGTATATTATTCAAAACAGAGATTCCATTGAGCATATACAACCCGGAACTGAAATTTTATCCATCAACCATGTTCCTGTTTCGGATTATATAAAAAAGTACAGAAGTCTGATCAGCAGTGATGGTGATAATACGACTTTCCATCCTTATTTTTTAAAAGATCTTTTCTTTAATTTTTATACTGCAGAGAACGGATTTGGGAGTAAAGCAACTCTGGAAACGCTTTATCAGGGAGAAAAAAGAACGTATACTTTAAGCAGAGAAATAAAATCTGATTCTGACCTTGAGAAGGATAAGGAAATGAAGAAAAAAACGCTTGAAAAGAAACTGAATGATTATGTAGCTTCAAGTAATTCTTACAACAGAAGTTTTAAATTCCTGGATAAAGACAGTACTATCGCTTATATAAAAGTACAGAGTTTCTCCAGAGACTATTCTGATAAGTTTTATAAAAATACCTTTGCCAAGATCAATGATGTAAAAGCTCCCTACCTCATTATAGATGTGCGAAATAACTATGGAGGCTCTCTCTATGAGATCAATAACCTGTATTCCTATTTAGCGGAAGCTCCTTTTACCCTGATCAAACCTTCTCAGGTAACATCAAGAAATACTCCACTGCGCACCAATTACTTCAGAAAAAGCAATCCATTAGAATATGCTCTTAAAAGCATTGCTTATCCGAGCTATTTCTTCGCACAGGCTTTCAGCACCTATAAAAAAGACGGAAAAGTTTTCTATAAAATGAAAGCTGATAAACCCACAAAACCCAATAAGCAAGCTTTCCACGGAAAAGTTTTTGTATTGATCAACGGAGGAAGCTTCTCAGCCTCTTCTATTATTACCGCCAAGCTTAAAAATGATAAAAGGGCAACTCTTGTAGGTGAAGAAACCGGTGGTGCCAATGACGGAACAGTTGCAGGGTTCTATTCATATCAGAAACTTCCTAATTCTAAAATAAGGTTCCCAATAGGATTACTTCTGGTACAGCCTAATATCAAATTCTCAGACTCACGAAAAGGTGTTGTTCCCGATGTAGTGGTTACTGAAAGCATGCAGGATATTATTGATAAAAAAGATCCACAGCTGGATTGGATAAAAAATGAAATTGCTAAGGAAAAAGATAATAAAGGGCAATAATTTATAAGTTTCGGGGGGCTTTCAGCCCGCCGAAACTCTTTTCTATCTTTTCAATTCTTCCAAAAGATTTTCAATATGCTGCATATATCTTCCGTAATAACGGTGAAACCAGAATTTTCCGACCAGATAGAGTAAAAACAATCCTCCGATTACAGAACCTATTAAGATCACTGCAATTTTCAGTTCACTCAAAGGTTTTGGCCACGGGATAAATTCCAGAACAATAAGGATTTCACATACCAGAAACGGGGCGAAACTGATATAGTATGAAAGATAATATTGTTTATTCAGATTCAGCTGCATCACAAGATCTTTCAGAGAATCGTAGGTTTTGGGCGCAGGATTACTGATTTCGTTATACAGTTTAAAGAACTTACTGAAAAAGAAAACGGTTACAATAAGCATGGAAGCAATTAAAACCGTTATATATAATTGCAGTTTAAAAGGTCTGCAGACTGAGCAAACCAAAAATGCAAAAACAAAAATTCCTATCATCCACCAGAATTCAACACGCATGTTTTTACGTATTTTTTCAAGGGGAAGGTTCAGTTTATTTCTTTGTTCTATACTTATTTCAGGAGTTTCCTCCATAATATCTTCATTCCAGGTATTTTTCAATTCATCGATATTCATTGGATTACTGATTTTAATGTTTGTTGGTTTTTATTTGGCTTAAGATATCTTTAAGTTTGTTTTTTGCGCGGTTCATTTTCACTCTTACATTTCCTTCAGAAATCCCTATCTGCTCTGCAATCTGCTTTCCTGAAAAATCTTCCAGATAGTAGAACATAAAGGCTTTATCAATAGGATTAAGTTGATGAATGGCCTTATACATTTCAGCTAGACGCTCTTCTTTGCGATAATCATAGTCTTCCTGTATAATGATATGATTGGAAAAATCTTCATTGGCAATAAAGCTTTTTCTTTTTTCTGATTTAAGGAAAATAATGGCCGTATTCAAAGCGATCCTGTACAGCCATGTTGAAAATTCGCTTTCACCTCTGAAACCGGGAAATGCTTTCCAGAGCTGATAGGTAATCTCCTGAAAAAGATCATCCCGGTCATCCTTTTCAGTCATGTACATTTTAGAAATCTTAAATAGGATTCCTTTATGCTGTTCAATTTGACTTATAAACTCTTGTTCTAATGAGGTCATGATTTGTTACTCTATAGAGTTAGTTTTCATTTAAAAAAATTGTTACAGTTTTTACAAAAGAAATAAAAAACCTGATAGCTTATCTATCAGGTTCTTATTTATATTAAAATTCTAATTCAATTTATTTAAGGCTCTTTGCAGGGATCCTATATCAAGAAGGTTTAGCTTGGCACCGGCTATTATGACAATCAAAAAAACGAGTGTCAAAAATAAAATGATAAAAATATACATGGAAACAAACCATATCACGGTATTCAGAATATTTCCTTTGATCCCCATTTTATTCATGAAAAATTTCTGAGAACGCTCAAACCATGTTTTTTTCTTTTGCGGTCTGGGACTTACTTCAATTTCGTTAAGTTCATCCACCAAACGCACCACATCATCAATATACCTTCCATACATATAATAGATCCAGTATTTTATAATAAAAGCAATCAGGAGCAAAGTGATCAGAAGGCTGCTCCCGAAGATTGCCAGATTATATTCCATTTCAAAATGAAAATTAATTCTGATCAGAGAGAGAAGAAATCCAAGAGGAATATAGGACACATAGTAGGCAATATAAATTTCTTTCGATATGAGAAGCTGGGTTTTAAGATTAAACAAATCATAATTTGTATTGATACTATTCTTTTGAAGCAGCTTATACAGTTTCAGAAAACGGGAATAAAAATAGACGATGATAACAATGGTCAGGATGGTGACAAATACGGATATGATCTTGATATTAGAATCAGCAGAAGCAAACGGGAAATTGGTTAAAAGTAAAGGCAGCGTTACAATCATCAGCCAGAACTCTGTTTCCATATTTACTTTCAGCATCTGTAACGGGGAATGTATTTCCTTCTGTTTTTCAAGAGAAATTTCAGGAGATTCCTGTCCTGTATCTTTATTCCAAAGTTGTTTAAAATTTTCTAGCTCCATCGTTTTATCTTTTAATGAGAACCTGTTCCCTGTTTGGTAATGATCTCTTTCAGCTTTTCTTTTGCCCTTTTCAGCTTTACTCTTGTATTCACTTCGGTAATTCCCAGCTGAACGGCAATTTCTTTTCCTGAAAAACCCTCCAAAAAGAAAAATATAAGTGCTTTATCAATAGGACTCAGCTGATGAATTGCTTCATACATCAACTTCATATTCACATCATCCGTATCATTATAAGGTTCCTGCCGGACACCCAGCCCGTCTACATTCTGGTTCTGTATAAAACTACGTTTTTTTTCACTTCGCAGGAAAACAATTGCAGTGTTTAGTGCAGTTCTGTAAAGCCATGTAGAGAAATCACTTCTCTTTTGAAAATCACCGTATGATTTCCAGGCCTGGTAGATGATCTCCTGATAGAGGTCATTCTGATCGTCCTTATTATCCATGTACATTTTAGAGATCTTGAAAATAACACCTTTGTGCTTTTCAATTTTCTCTAAAAATTCTTTTTCCGGTGAAGACATGATTTACATACTGATCCTTAGATAATATTTAGTGAAACATCATCTTATTAATACAAAACTCCAATTCCCGGCATTAAGTTAAAAAAATCCTCAACAAACAAAGAAGTTTATTGAGGATTTTTAATTATGTTAAATACAACAGAATCAGAAAATATAATCTGTACTTAAAAAATTGGAATCATGTTCTCTGACGATGGTATTGAGTAATTCTTTATTGGAATCTGTAAGTTTTGCCGCTACCAGAGACCGGATTGAGAATGAACGGAGTGCATCAAATACAGAAAGCGTACCTTCCGCACTGTCTTTTCTTCCGGTAAACGGGAAGACATCCGGACCTCTTTGTGCCTGGCAGTTGATATTGACACGGCTTACAAGATTTACAAACGGATCAATCAGCTTTGCCACTTCCTGAGGATCTTCACTGAAAATACTTACCTGCATCCCATGCGAAGCATTCACCTGATACTCTATAGGCTCTTCTATGTCTTCAAACGGAACAACAGGAATCACCGGGCCAAACTGTTCTTCATGATACAGTTTCATCTCACTGTTTACCGGATAAACTACCGCCGGAAAAACAAAAGATTCATCTGTATAACCTCCGTCTTTATTCAAAACAGCGGCTCCTTTCTGTAAAGCATCATTAAGGCATTCTTTCAAATAAGGAGGTTTATTCACTTCCGGAAGCGGAGTTACTTTTACGTCTTTCTCCCACGGTAATCCTGGTTTCAGAGCAGAAACCGCTGCACTTAATTTTTCTGTAAATTCTAAAGCAATCTCTTTCTGAACAAATATAAGCTTCAGTGCTGTACATCGTTGTCCGTTGAAAGAAAGTGCCCCTAAAATACATTCGCTCACGGCTACATCAAGATTCGCATTTTTAGTCACGATGGCTGCATTCTTAGCATCCAGACTCAGAATAGCTCTTAAACGATTCACTTTCGGATGTAACTTTTTCAAGCCGTTAGCTACTTTACTGGAACCGATGAAGGCCAGAACATTCACTTTTCCGCTTTCCATGATTGGCGTGATGATTTCTGATCCTTTCCCATATAATGTATTCACAGTTCCTTTCGGGAATGCTTCTTTAAAGGCGTTCAATAAAGGATAATGAGCCAGTACACCATGTTTCGGGAGTTTAAATAGAATGGTATTTCCCATGATCAAGGCAGGAATCAATGTGGTAAAAATTTCATTCAGAGGATAGTTGAATGGCCCCATACTTAACACCACTCCAAGCGGAGCCCTTCTGATCTGTGCAATTGTTCCTTCTGCCTGTTGAAAGCGGGAAGATTCTCTGTCCAGATCCTTCAAAGCATCAATGGTCTGGTTGATATAATCTACAGTACGGTCAAATTCTTTGGTGGAGTCTGCAAGCGTTTTTCCAATTTCCCACATCAGTAATTTAATGATCAGATCTCTTTGCTGGATCATCAGGTAGACGAATTTCTGCATGCATTTGATACGCCCTTCCACAGACATGGTAGGCCATTCTCCAAGACCATTATCATAGGCTTTTACACAGGCTTCAAGGACTTCCATAGCTTCCTTCGGGCCAATATTCGGGATACTTCCCAACAGTTTTCTTTCTAACCCGTTTTCTGTAGGAATGCACACCGGGGAATAGATTTCGGTAACATCTCCGTCCCACTCTACCAGTTCGCCGTTCAGGAGATAAGTTCTCTGGTGGATGACCGGAACTTTATATTCTTCCGGAATTTCATTTTCACTCTTAAAAATGTGATGGAATGATGCAGTGTTTTCTGAACTCATAAATCTTTCTATTTTTTTATGTGATAAGACTGAGACTATCTCAAAAGTGTCATTCTGACCACAGACTAAAGGTCTGCGAATGTAGTTCTGATATCCAGACATCAATAAGACTCTTCCTTCGTCAGAATAACAAAAGCCAAACTATTTGACTTTTGAGACGGCTTCGTTTAATAATATAAAGGTAGAAGTAAAATGTTTTGAAAAAAACAATCTGACAATAGATTTGATCTATTTGAATTAAAATTAATCTCAGCTCCTGAAAAAAGAATAATTTAGCCTAAAAATAAATTTCATGTTTTCAAAATTAGTTTTCAGTACACTATTATTCTTTTCCGCAATGAGCTTTGCACAAAAATCTAAAGCCATCAACACGGTTTTAATGGGAGGAAAAGAAGTACATACCTATGCAAAATTACCGGCGCTGAATAAGCCAGCCCCTAAATTTACCCTTACCGATGTGAATATGAATGATCAGACACTGGAATCTTACAGAGGGAAGAATGTGATCTTAAATATCTTTCCTAGTGTAGATACAGGCGTTTGTTCAGCTTCTGTACACCATTTCAATGAAGAGGCAGGAAACCTTCCCAATACGGTGGTACTTTGTATTTCCAAAGATCTTCCGTTTGCACAGAAAAGATTCTGCGGTGCTGAGGGAATTAAAAATGTAGTAATGCTTTCAGATTTCCGTTCAGACTTTGGATGGAACTATGGGGTGGAACTGGTAGATTCTGCCATGAAAGGACTTCTGAGCAGAGCTGTTGTAGTGATAGATCCTTCAGGAAAGATCATCTATGAAGAGCAGGTGCCTGATATTTCACAGGAACCGAATTATGAAGCGGCAATTGCAGCGGTAAAATAATAAGCTTTTACTTTAAAATAAATATAAACTCCGGCGATCGAAGATCGCCGGAGTTTTTCATTAATTATATAAAAAATGTAATGTTTTTTTAAAGCACCTGATTCCATTTAGATTCCTTCGGAATGACAGACTGTTTGGATAATCTAAGTGAATAGTATGTATTAAGATCTGAACAAATAAATGTTTACATAGTCTTCCTACGCGTTCATCTTGTCATTCCGGAAGAATCTAAATTATTATTTTTTTCATCAATCTAAAAGCTTTCACTGCATAGATTCCTGCGGAATGACAGTAAGAACGTAAAAAGCTCGCCAATGGCCAAGAAAATCTTACTGCCCTACAATTTTCCTCTAAAAAGAAATATTTTTTTCCACTAATATTTTGCATATTTGTAGAAAATACGGGTCATGCAAAAAGAAAAACTACGTAACGTAAGAAAAAGAAAAGGCATCACACAACAGCAGGTTGCTGACATCATCGCCACAGATGTATCCAACTACAGCAGAAAAGAAAGCGGAGATGTAGCCATAAGAAAGGAAGAATGGGAAAAAATTGCCCGTTACCTGGAAGTTTCTGTAGAAGAGATCTATGAAGAAGAAGATGCCAAGCAAATCTATAATTTTGATAACATCACTGAAAGTAGTGGCTTTGGAAATAATATAAGTGGTAATCTTTATTGTAATGTACCCGAATTCCTTCTGGAAAACCAAAGAGATTATATAGAACACCTGAAGAAGGAAAACGAAAGGCTACAGGAAGAAATAAAGGCTCTTAAAAATAAATAAACCATTAAGAAGATTGAAAGTATTAAGAATATTAAGCATCACGCTTTATAAAAACATCTTTGATGTTTCCCTTAACCAACCTTCACTACTTAAAAATCCTTAATGGTTCAAAAAATAAAACTCAGCAAATAGCTGAGTTTTTTTGTACCGTAATCGAAAACGCAAAGATCAAATTAAAAAATATACTCAAGCGAGCAAAGAAGAATCAATCAAGATTGATTTTATTAAGCTACCGTTTTACATACCGCTTCATCAGTGGCGCAGCCACATCCCTTTGCTTCCTTATTTTAAAGAGTAATAATTAAAAACTTTGCGTCAAAAAACATATTTTGTTGGTAAACGCAAAGGCGCAAAAGGATATTAAAAACAACCTGCTTTATGGCGCAAAGATTTTATCTCCGATAAAATTGAACACTTCATATTTTAAAAAAACCTAGCTCCTTCGCATTTTTCCAACAAAACAAATACTTATATCTGCGGTGCTGTATCACCACCTTCTTTCTTCCCTAGCGAAGAATTTTTAGCTGCTTTCACCAGCTCATTGGTATCACTATAGAAAAACTCCCAGCCGGGAACATCCTTCATTGCTGTAATCAGACTGAAATAAGATTTCAATGTTTTCTCCAGACCTTTTCGGATGGCAGTAGCACTTGTCATCTGGCGAAGATCTGCATTGGCTCCAGCCTGTTCGAAAAAAAACGTTTCAAAGGACTGATGTTTTGCTTTCATATCCGCATATGCTGTATCCAGAGAAAGCGCAGATAGTTTCTGGGTATTTTCGGGAGTTTCCAGTTCTTCTATCAGCTTTTTCATTTGGGCGGTTTGGGAAGAATAACTCAGCCTGTCGAGGTTTAGGCCAAACTTCTTAAATACCTGATACAGTTCTTCTGCGGTTTCATAGTTCTTGGCGGAGGACAATTTTCTGTAACCGTTCAGGAAGGCTTTCAGGTTACTGTACGCCGTATCTCTTTCATGGTCTGCTGTTGCCACATCTGTTCCTTTTCCGCTGTAGATTTTCTTTGTATAGACTTTATCATACTCCACATACGAAGACTGCAAAGCTCCTATAAGCGGATGATTGATGATAACTGGATATTTGCCGGATTGGGCATTGGAAATAATTCTTTGAGCTAAAGTCGCAAGATCTTTAGTACTCAACTCTGTGAGTGCAATTTTCATACTTGTGTTTTTTGGTTTTAATAAATTAACACTCAAATATATAAAAAAGTTGTTTGGTTACAAACATACTTAAAACAAACCTCCCGACACCTCGGAAAGCTTCCCACAACTTGCAGGAGACTACCCGACATCTCGGGAAATTACAAACAGACTTGTTTCTAACAATCCGAGGACTTGGGAGGTTTGTTTTGCTATTGTTTTAGACTACCCGAGGTGTCGAGTGGTTGCAAACGGAGATTTTTTGGGTTACGGAAAACCGTAAGATTTTGAGAGTGGTGTAGTTTATATTTGGGGAAATTTCCGTAGAAATACGGAAATAGTTATAAAGTTAGTTTTTTATATTTGAAAAACTAACTTTATAACTATATAAATCATAAATATAATATGGCATATATTAGTGTTCCAAGCGAATCAAAGAAAAAAATAAATAAAGCTGGAAGAATATTACTTACAGATGCATTTAATACGAATGAATATCAAGATGCTTTAGAATTAGCAAATAATTGGAGGGCCTGTCATGCATATCCAATAAATACTTTTCAAGCAACTTTAAGGCAAAAAATAAAAAATGTTTCTGATGATGGGTTAGTAGCTCAAAGACTTAAAAGAATGCCAACAATAATTGATAAATTAAGTAGATTTCCTAATATGCAATTAACTACTATGCAAGATATTGCAGGCATAAGAGCTATCATGAATAATGTATCAGACGTAAATAGCTTAGTAGATTTATATAAAAAAAATAAAAACTTTCCTCATGAATTAGTTGAAGATTATGATTATATATCAAGTCCAAGGGATATTGATGGATATAGAAGTTATCATTTAATCTATAAATATCAAAATAAGTTTAATCCTTCATATGATGGTTTAAGAATTGAAATGCAATTCAGAACACGTCTTCAACATATTTGGGCAACTGCTGTAGAAACTATGGGAACATTTTTAGGACAAGCTTTAAAATCTAAAAAAGGGGATAAAGAATGGCTAGACTTTTTTGCTGTTGTTTCATCTGCTTTTTCATTTTTAGAAGGTACTCCTCAAGTGCCAAGGTTTTCTCATTTAAATAAAGAACAAACTATTGATTTAGTTGCAAAAATGGAAAAAGAATTAGGTGCTATTGAAAAGATGAAGAACTTTTCAATAGCTATAAATTCGATTGGAAGTAAAAAAAGTTATACTTACCATCTTCTTGTATTAAATTCTTTAGAACATAATATTCAAGTACATACATACGATAGAGAAAATTTTGCTAAAGCACTAGATGACTATGCAAAATTTGAAAATGAAGCTGCTAAAGGTAGTAAGCTCGAGCCTGTATTAGTTTCGGCAGGACCAATGGATAATCTACGAAAAGCATATCCAAATTTATTTCTTGACATATCAGAATTTGAAAAAACATTATTGAGACTTATACGAAATAAAAAATAATTCTACATTTTCCCAATCACTTCCAAATGATAAATACATTGTTCATTCTTGCATTTGCATTCTGAATGCTAAAATATTATTTATAATTATAAAAACTATACTATGATAAAAAAAATTGAAATTGAAAATATTAAAGGATTTGGGGCAGAAACTAATAAAAAAGTTCTAGAATTAAATATAATACCTAATAAACCAAGTCTTTTAGTTGCTCCTAATGGGTTTGGAAAAAGTTCTTTTGCTACTGCATTTAAATCAATGAATAATGAAAGAATAAAATTAGAAAAAAAAGATTGTCATAAAGAGGATGAATCAAAACATCCATTATTAAAAATTACTTTTAAAAATACTGATGATACAATTACTGAATTACAAGCTACAAATAATTCTAATACAATTTCCAGTACCTTTGACTATTTTGTAATTAATAGTCCCATTAAAGCAAAAGGTGTTGGGCAAAGTTTTGGAGGAAGAACTAATATAAGCGCATCGATATCTGTTGATGATATAATTTTAATTGATCGAATACCCTCAAATGAACGATTAGACTATTCCTTTACAGAAAGTAAAGTGGAATTCGGAAGTGCATCTAAGATTTTACTTAACATAACACCTCTATTTTCAAATAATCTTTTATTAATTGAATTAATTGAGCCACACGTTCTGACAATATTGAATAGAATAGGAAATGTAACCGTACAACAAAAAATTGAAGAATTTAAAAGTAGGTTAAATTTAAAATCAAATTTATCAAAAACTCAATTAAATGAAATAATTAGAAATGAAGAACTTGAATTTTTAAACACAATTCCATATTTGTCAACCCTAGCTAATATAATTGGAAAGTATGATTTGCCTTTTTCTAATAAAGAAGTTGACAAATATATATATGCGTTAAGTTTATCAAAGCTTTATCTGTCCAATAAAGAAAAATTCAAAAAGTTTTGCATTCGAAAAGAATATGAACAATTAAAATCTGATTACACTATATTATTTTCAGAATTAAATACAACTTGGTACGAATTTAAGCCAAAAGAGAAAAATAATAAACTTATTTTAGAATTTCCAAAAGCACATATGATTTCTAATGGGCAAAGAGATGTAATTTGCTTTATGGCAAACCTTGAAAAAGCAAAATATAAGTTAAAAAAAGAAAATTGTATTTTAATTATAGATGAAGTATTTGACTACTTAGATGATGCAAATTTAGTTGCGGTACAATATTACACAACTCAATTAATTGATAAATTTAAGAACGAAAATAGGTATATATATCCTTTAATTCTAACGCACCTTGATCCTGAATATTTTAAAGGATATGTCTTTGGAAGAAAACATAAGCTAAAAACATATTATTTATTAAAATCGGAATCAAGTGTCAACGAAAATTTAATAAAAATACTCAGAGAAAGAAATAAACAAACCTCTCCCCTAAAGAATGATATAGAAAAATTACTTCTACACTACCATACTGAAAAGATTAATAAAAGGGCTGAGTTTTTGCAAGCTGGACTAAGACAAACTTGGGGTGAAGATTCAAATTTTCAAAGCTATATCGATCAAGAAGTAAAAAAATATATTGATGGTACAAGTGAATTTGATCCACTTGCAGTATGTTGTGGAGTTAGAATTAGAATTGAAAAAAACATTTACGATCAGATTCAAAATACTACACATAAACTAGCATTTTTGGAAACTTATACAAGTGGAACATCTGATAAATTAGAATTTGCTGAAAGTATTGGTGTTAATGTAAATGAATCATATTCATTTCTAGGTCTGTTATATAATGAAAGCTTGCACTGGAATGAAGGAAAGGATAAAAATAGTAATATTGCACCTGCGATGGCAAAACTTAACAACCTAACCATTAGAAAATTAGTACAGATGGTATTCTCAGAACAAGCCCCTACTATGCCAGCTTCTAATTCGTAATCTAAGGAGTAAAAGCTTTATGAACAAATAAAAACTTCTCAATCAAGTTTTTATTCTTTAATTAATAGTCAATCATTATATATTATTATATTCTCAGACAAAATTTTAATCTTGAAACATTAGGAAAATAAACGGGATTTGAATATAAAATAAAAACAAAGTTTACAGACCGACAAACTTCTGAAATTCAGGATTTGTTGGAAAACTTGCTTTTTTGAGAAGAAATATAAATATGCTCATTAGCTGTTTTGGGATTTCAGACATTTAATCTCTGCTGAGATTCCTGCGGAATGACATAAAGGACGTGGGAAAATTATTCGGAAAAAACGGGCTAAAGCCCGTTTCTATTGATGTTGAGATTCTTCACTACATTGCATTTCATTCAGAATGACAGTTTTCCTTACGAATACCATTTAAGATTTTAACAATACTGCTCCATCTTTCAAAACCATATACTCCTGTCCTATTTCCTCTGAAATACGCTTCATATCATTGTCATCAAACACCTGAGGAATATAAAATTTTTCATGAGCAAACAATCCGTAATGGATGGGTACCAGTTTTTTAGCATGTAAAAGATGGGCTGCGGCAAAGGCTTCTTTCAGACTGAGGGAAGCGGGAACAGGGCTGTATTCTAATCCAATGATTTCAAAATTAACAACTACTCCGTTTACGGGTAAAAATGCGTAATCTATATTGGGATTTTCTTTTCCGAGCTTCCAGAACTGGTTGTGCCAGATGGTATCTCCGCCATGAAAGATCTTTGTTTCTCCGTCATCCACAATCCAGGAAGACTGTATTTCTCCCAATCCATCCATGGCAAATACGGGTTTGAAGGTGATATTATTTTCTGTAAAGGGTTCATTCAAATCAAGAATAATGATCTCTGCGTCAATTACTATTTTTCTTACCACAGCTTCAAGCCCTTTATATACTATCAGTTTTCCGTCTTCCTTTAGACATTTTCTGATGACTCCTTTATCAAAATGGTCAAGGTGCATATGGGTAAACAGGATATAATCAGCCTTTACATGGTCTGAAAATTCTATAAGATTCTCTACAGCATCCCCCAAAACGGGTTTATAATAAGTGTAATCTTCTACAGCGTCTATTAAGATGTTTTTGTTGTGTGAAGTGAGCTGAATGCCCGCCCAGTTTAGTTTTTGTATTTCCATATTCTTTTTTTCAGCAAAGGAAAAGACTTCCGGAGGGCCAGTCAATAAACAAAAGATAATTAATGAAGGTGTTTTTTTAAAGTTGGAAGATGGAGGATGGAAGATGGGAGTTATTGAGGTGATAGAATAACTATATCTCTCTTTTATTTCAAGTGATTGATCAATTTAATTATTAAATCTATAGAAAATAAGGAAATGGGTAGTAACTTCCAACTTCCAGCTCCCCTCTTCCAGCTTATACAATCCTTTTTCTGATTCTGCTTAAAGAGATAGGTGTAATTCCGATATAAGAGGCGAGATATTTTAAGGGAATATTCTGGATGTAATGAGGTTTGTTCTTCAGAAGGTATTCATACAAATCCTGAGGGGTGTTTTTCAACAGGAGCATTTCCCTTTTCATAGCAGCATTAAGCTTTCTGCTGAGATAATAATTCTGAACGAAACGGCAGTGCGGATTTAAAACAAACATATCTTTCACCTCATCAAGGGTGATTTCCCATGCCAGTCCGCTGTTAATAGATTCATAAACAGCATCGGATTCTTTTTCGTCAACGGTAAAAATATCTCCGGGAAAGTAAAATTCTGCACAGATTTCAGTATCGATATCTGTAGTGCTGTTGATGTAATATTTACGAACAAGCCCATCTTCTAAAAGATAGGCTTTATTGTTCGTAAACAGAGTTTTTTTTGAAAATTCAACCTCAGCAAATTTCTCCCATACAGGATCACAATCCTCTACGTTCAGGTGTGAAAAAAGATTTTTGTTGATCGTTGCCAATGTTGAATATTATATTTTACAGTAAATTTTCGTCTACAAGGTTTGGAAGAGTTACTTTCAGATTAGGTTCTGCTTCCATCGCTCTTTTAATAGCGAAAACAGCACCTTCGTTTCTTGCCCAGCTTCTTCTTGAGATTCCGTTGTTTACGTCCCAGAAAAGCATAGACTTCAGTCTTCTGTCGGCATCATCGCTTCCGTCCAACAGCATTCCGAAACCACCGTTGATTACTTCGCCCCAGCCTACTCCACCACCATTGTGAATGGAAACCCAGGTAGCTCCGCGGAAACTGTCACCAATCACATTGTGAATGGCCATATCCGCAGTGAATCTTGATCCGTCATAGATATTGGAAGTCTCTCTGTAAGGAGAATCTGTCCCCGAAACATCATGATGATCTCTTCCCAATACTACAGGTCCGATTTCTCCGTTTTTAATAGCTTTGTTGAAGGCTTCTGCAATTTTCATTCTTCCTTCTGCATCTGCATAAAGGATTCTGGCCTGGGAACCTACCACCAGTTTATTTTCCTGTGCTCCTTTGATCCATTGGATGTTGTCTTTCATCTGCTGCTGAATCTCTTCAGGAGAGTTTTTCACCATTTCTTCCAATACTGCACACGCAATATCATCAGTTTTCTGCAGATCTTCCGGATTTCCGCTGGAACATACCCAACGGAACGGTCCGAAACCGTAATCAAAACACATAGGTCCCATAATATCCTGTACATAACTTGGATATTTAAATTCTCTTCCTAATGTCGGATTTTCTGCCATCACATCAGCTCCGGCTCTGGAAGCTTCCAATAAAAAGGCATTCCCGTAATCAAAGAAATAGGTTCCTTTTGCTGTATGTTTGTTGATGGCCGCAGCATGTCTTCTTAATGTTTCCTGAACTTTTTCTTTGAATAGCTCAGGATTTTCAGCCATCATGGTATTAGATTCTTCAAACGTCTGTCCTACCGGATAGTAACCACCAGCCCAAGGATTGTGAAGCGAAGTCTGATCTGAACCGATATCAATTCTTAAGTCTTCCTGATCGAACTTCTCCCAGACATCAACAATATTTCCAAGGTAAGCTAAAGAAACAGTTTCTTTATTAGCCTGTGCTTCTCTTACTCTTTTTACCAGTTCATCAAGGTTTTCATAGATCTCATTTACCCACTTCTGATCATGACGGATCTTTGTAATCTTCGGATTTACTTCTGCACATACAGTAACGCAGCCTGCAATATTACCGGCTTTTGGCTGAGCCCCGCTCATTCCTCCTAATCCTGAAGTCACGAAAAGTCCTCCTTTCGGTTCTTTTTTTATTTTTCTGAAAGCATTTAATGCTGTAATAGTTGTTCCGTGAACAATTCCCTGCGGGCCAATATACATATAACTTCCCGCCGTCATCTGCCCATATTGTGTAACACCTAATGCGTTGAACTTCTCCCAATCATCCGGCTTTGAATAATTCGGGATCATCATTCCATTGGTTACAACAACTCTCGGTGCATCTTTATGAGACGGGAACAATCCCATCGGATGTCCTGAATACATCACCAATGTCTGCTCATTGCTCATTTCCGAAAGATATTTCATCGTCAGCAGATACTGAGCCCAGTTGGAGAATACAGCTCCGTTTCCACCATAAGTAATCAATTCGTGAGGATGCTGTGCCACTGCATAATCCAGGTTATTCTGAATCATCAGCATAATCGCTTTCGCCTGCTCAGATTGTCCCGGATAATCTGTAATAGGTCTCGCCTTCATTTCATAATCCGGACGGAAACGATACATATAAATCCTTCCGTAATCTTCCAGTTCCTGCTTAAATTCAGGAATCAGTTCTGCGTGAAACTGAGGATCAAAATAACGTAATGCATTCTTCAATGCCAGTTTTTTCTCTTCTTCTCCTAAAATTTCTTTACGCTTCGGAGCATGGTTGATATTGGTCTCGTATGGTTTTGGTTGTGGCAGCTGATCAGGAATCCCCTGCTGTATCTGTTCTTGAAATGTCATATTACTATTTAAAGGTCTATGTTGAAACAATGTTTGAAGTTTTAAAGATATTCAAATTAGAAAATATAGGCAAGTGAAAAGCAAAATGGCTTATGGCATATGTAGAATTATTGAATCAGTATAGCGCATTTCTATTTTAATACTATATTTGAAAAGATGCACCTCAAATTCCCCTCCCCTGGAGGGGTGGATTTCAAAGTTCATCAAACTTTGAAAGACGGGGTGGTTAAAAACACATTCATGAAAGAAATCCTTACTCTAATCAACGGAATTCCGATCCGCAGGAATTTCGTTGAAAACCTACCCTACAATCCCCATTTAAAGTTACTATTAAAAGAAAAACGCAAAGCCCGTATTCTGGGTGAAGTAATCTTCTGGAAGAAAGTCCGGGCAAAATTTTCCATAAAATTGATTTTGACAGACAAAGAATTATTGGAAATTATATTGTTGATTTTTATGTGAAAACTTTGGGATTAATTATAGAAATAGATGGTTCAAGTCATGATGAGAAAGAAATTTATGATGGAATAAGACAGGAGTATCTGGAATCTTTAGGACTGTTAGTTTTCAGAATAAGTGATTTTGATGTGAGGAATAATTTGGGTGTGGTGATGAAGGAACTGGAGGATTTTATTGTTTTGCATTATGGAACCACCCCGTCTTCAAAAATTTAAAGAATTTTTGAATCCACCCCTCCGAGGAGGGGAATTTCCATTACAAAAAGAAGTCGTTATTCAACATAAAAAACCTTACTGAAAATCAATAAGGCTGGTTAGTTTATCGTTAAAGTTTAGGTTAAAACATCATCGTTTTCTTCTTCATGGTCATCCTCATTATCGCTGAGACTCCAGTAGTTGTTCTCTTCATCTTCCTCTCCTATTTCTTCCATTTCATCATCGTCATCGGTTCCTGGAATATCTAAGCCTTTATCTATTTTATCTTCGTCTAAGTCCTCATCTAAGATAGGATTTCCATCTCCGTCAAGTGGAATGTGTTTTTCTCTCTTAAATATATCTTCGTTTGGGTTATAATCCATCTGTTCTAACCTCTTGTTTTGTTGATTAATATTTTTCTCTGGTGCCATAATATTTAAGATTTTAGGTTTACATAATCAAAACAAAAATAATTCCAAGTTAGGATAAATGAGCAGAATAAATGTCAGGATTTGCACAATGCGGCATTTTTTCATTTTTTGAAAAAGCGATGATATTTTCTGCTGCCAGTCTTGCCATCCCGTTCCTGGCTTCAATAGTAGCAGAACCAATATGGGGTAAAATACAAACACTTGAAAGTTCAAGAATAGGATCGTCTGGAGACATAGGTTCCGGATTGGTAACATCCAGACCAGCTCCCCAGATTTTCTGATCAACCAACGCCTGATACAAATCTTTTTGATTGTGAAATCCACCTCTTGCAGTATTGATGAAAATAGCATTTGGTTTCATCTGTTCAAAGATAGACGCATTGAACAATTCTTTTTGGTCAGGGGTAAAATTGGCATGAACACTCAATACATCTGAGTTTTTGATCAGCTCTTCAAAAGAAACATACGTTGCTCCCAATTCCTGTTCAGCTTCTTCATTATGATGGCGGTTGTGATAAATGATATTCATTCCAAAAGCTTTCTTTGATTTTTCAGCCATTTCATAACCGATACGCCCGAGTCCGAAAATCCCCAAAGTTTTCCCATAAAGCTCCTGTCCCAAAGCATGCAAAGGCTCAAATGCTCCCCAGCTTCCATCTTTTACTTTCCTGAAGTTGTAGCTTGCCCTTCTTGCCACAGACTGCATGAGTAAAAAAGCAACATCCGAAGTAGCCCTGCTCAAAACATCGGGAGTATTACCCACCGGAATATTCCTCTGGGTGGCTTCTTTGATATCTACATGATCGAATCCTACAGAATATAAAGCAATGGCTTTCACATTCGGGCAGGCTTCAAAGAAGTTTTTGTCATATTTAAATTCTGCCCCAATACTTAAAATAGCATCGGTATTTTTACAGTAACTCAGCCATTCTTCATAAGAAAGGTTTTCTTTTTCCGGAATAGTAATTTCCAGCCCTGCTTCTTCCAGCATTTTAATTCCTGTTTCGGGAATTCTTTTATTGATAAAGACTTTCATTGGTATGGATTAATGATTGTAAATAAAAAACCTCACTCGCAAAAAGTAAGGTTCCTGAACTTTAATATTAAAAATTATTTCTTTTCATCCGAATGGTTTTTGTTTTTCTCCCAGGCTTCAGAAGCAATTTCCTGAATCTCGGCCCAAACTTCTTTCGCGGATTTCTGAGCTTGTGTCATAAATCCCTGTTTGGTTGCTTCCTGATTCCTGCTTTTCATGTCATGAATGTAATCTTTTACCTGCTGGGAATAACTTTCTACGCTATATCCCGGATTATTATTCAGGTTTTTCTGAAGATTACTAAAATCATGTGACGCTTTGAATCTGTTCGTGTCCATAATAATAGATTTAGTGATTGGGTTCTCCTATGAGTCCAATTTTCATTCCGAAATGAGTTAAAATATTTTAAATTTTGGCTAAAGCCGATAGAATGTATGTTGATAAAAAAAACGGACTCCCTTCGTCTCCGCTCAGGATGATAGTCCGTTCCTATTGATCAAATTGGTATCCAACGGAACTGGTGTTTGAGACCAGTTCTTCTACCAATTCCGTTTCTGATGGATAAAAATTATTGATTGGTATTTCCAAGCATAGGAACAAATTTATACGCTCCAAATTCCTCTTTTTCAAATTCTGTAGGCCCTATTTTGGTAAATCTGTATAAAACCTGCTCATCCGTAGGTCCTAATGGAATTACCATAATTCCTCCGACGTTTAATTGTTTTAAAAGCTCTGTTGGTAAAGTAGAAGCACCACAGGTTACGATAATTTTATCAAAAGGAGCAAAAGTAGGAAGCCCGGCAAAGCCATCTCCAAAGCTCTGGAATTTTGGAAACAGGTGAAGTTCTCTGAGTTTCTTTTTGGAAAAATCAAAAAGATCTTTCTGTCTTTCAACCGTATATACATGAGCTTTCATTGCTATTAAGACAGCCGTCTGATATCCGCATCCGGTACCAATCTCCAGGACTTTTTCACCTGGTTTTACCTGCAGCAGTTCAGACTGTTCTGCTACCGTTGAAGGATGGGAAATGGTCTGATGTGCCAAGATGGGAAATGCTCTGTCTTCATAGGCAAAATCTTCAAAAATACTTTCGATAAAAAGGTGTCTTGGAACTTCACCCATTGCCGAAAGTACATTTTCGTCCGAAATTCCAATTCTGTTTCGAAGGTAATCAACTAAAATCTTTCTTTTTCCTTTATGTACAAACGAATCCTGCATTTGACAAAAGTAAGAAATTAGAAATTAGATTTCAGAAATTGGGGCAAAGAATTATCCACAAAAAGAAAGCAATCAAAAAATGACTGCTTTCTTTTTATTTAATCCCATTTTATTGGGTATGGTCCATAAAAATCGCTGAAGGTATTGTCAGCACATCTTTTTCTCACAAAAAAGTTATAGTTCACTGTTTTACTTAATCCTATGTAAATAGCTTTTTGACCTGAAATCACTAATTCTCCACTCGCAGGTGGTGCAGAACTGGTTGTCAAAACAGTTTCATAAGCAGAAATACCGTCATTTTCCCAGGTTACTGTAGCATCAAAAGTGGAGGAATAAACGGAAGAAGTCGTTTTTGAATACGTTGCATATCCTGGTTTTATACAGGTTGTTGTATTACTGGCCAAAACGGTAACAGGTCCCGCCCAGTTGCTCCGGCCATTGTCTATTCCGCAGTTTTTTCTTACGTAAAAGTCATATTTATTATTCTTATATAATGGAAGATTATAGGAATTCTTATAGGTTACCACTGTGGTTCCATTTCCTAAAGTAAAACCTTGCTCTCCATACTGTATTTCATAATATCCTTCGCCCTGGCTAATTATATTCCAGGAAAGCTGATTACTTCCTTTTTCAAATATCAGATTTTCCGGAGTTCCACATTTAGCCTGCGGGTCGTATGGACTATCTCCTATACATCCGGCAGTACATAATCCTAAGATGAGTAATATCGAAACTATTCTTTTCATCGTTATTTTTCTGACCGTGAATTTACTGTAATTTCTTTAATGAATACATGCGTTCAATCTTAAATATCTCCAAGTGAAAAGTCATGTATTTTATAAATGTACATTCACTATCTTTACAAAAATTTAATACAGCTATGTTAAAAGCAGGTTTGGTAGGTGCCGGACACTTGGGGAAAATACATTTAAAACTTCTTAATCAATCAGATAGATATGAATTTGTAGGTTTCCATGATAAAGATGTTGAAAACGGAAGGAAGTTAGAAGCCGAATTCGGATATAAATATTTTGAAAATTTTGATGAATTGCTTGAGCATATTGACATGCTTGATATTGTCACTCCTACAGTTTATCATTACGATTATGCTTTAAAAGCCATTGAAAAAGGTCTTCATTTCTTTATTGAAAAACCGGTAACCCAGACTCTTGAGCAGGCAGAAGAAATTTTACGTTTATGCCAGGAAAAAGGAATCAAAGCACAGGTAGGACACGTTGAGAGATACAATCCGGCTTTTATTGCCACTAAGGAATATATCAGCAATCCGATGTTCATTGAAATCCACAGGCTGGCAGAGTTTAATCCCCGCGGGACAGATGTTTCTGTAGTATTGGACCTTATGATCCATGATCTGGATATTTTGTTGAGTATGGCTAAATCTAAGGTTAAAAATATCCATGCAAGCGGTGTTTGTGTGGTAAGCAAAACTCCGGATATTGCCAATGCAAGAATAGAGTTTGAAAACGGCTGTGTAGCTAACCTTACGACTTCCAGAATTTCTATGAAAGCCATGAGAAAAAGCAGATTCTTCCAGAAAGATGCTTATATTTCTGTAGATTTCCTTGAGAAAAAGGCTGAAGTGATCAGAATGAAAGACGCTCCTGAAAACCCTACTCCATTTGATATGATTATTGAAAATGCAGATGGGGAAAAGAATCAGATCCTGTTTGAATACCCGAATATTCAGTCCAACAATGCTATTTTGGATGAGCTGAACTCTTTCGCAGATGCCATCACAGACGATAAAAATGTAGAGGTTTCTCTTGAAGACGGAACTGAAGCATTGAAAATCGCTTTGGAAATCATGAGGCTGATCAGCTAAAAATAAAAATATGCTGTTTTTTATACAGCCATACATACAATGCTATCTTGTAATCAAAAAATGATGATGAGGTAGCATTTTTAATTTCTAAGGTTATTCTTTAAAACGCAAAGATTTCATTTTTAGTTACCCATTATTTTAAGTAAACAAAGATTAAATCGATTTGATGAAGCTGTAGACTTATTTAGCTAATTCCTGCTTTACTTATTTAATGAAATAAAAACTTTTCGTTAAAAATTACTGATTTATCAATTAAAAATCCTTTTCAAAACAAAAAAACAATATATTTGGAGAACAATTCAATAAAGTATTGAAAGATTTTGTTTTACATATATGGATATCTGACGCAATAAATGATGTGAATACAGCATCATCTTACCCTGTCATCATTCATTATAATCTTTAATTTCCCTACTATTTTAAACCATTGAAACCATTATGAAAAGAGCCATTGTAATATCCGCACTTTTATTGTCTCAATTTGGGACATCACAATTATTAAAGACTTCCGGACAAAAAATTGTTAATGATAAAGGTGAAAATATCCAATTGAGAGGTCTGGGTCCTGGTGGCTGGATGCTTCAGGAAGGATACATGCTGAAAACAGCTGACTTTGCCGGTCCTCAGTATAAAATCAAGGAGAAGATTGCTGAGTTAATTGGTGAAGATGGCATGAATGAGTTTTACAAAGCTTATCTGAAAAACGGAATCACCAAACAGGATATTGATTTTCTGGCGAAATCAGGATTCAATTCGATACGGCTTCCCATGCATTACAATCTTTACACACTTCCTATTGAAAAAGAACCTGTAAAGGGAAAAGATACATGGCTGGAAGAAGGTTTTAAAATGACCGATGACCTGCTTCAATGGTGCGCCGATAATAAAATTTACCTCATCCTAGACCTTCATGCTGCTCCGGGCGGACAGGGAAATGATGTCAATATTTCTGATAATGACAAGTCAAAACCTTCGCTTTGGGCCAATGAAGAGAATCAGAGAAAAACTATAGCGTTCTGGAAAAAACTGGCGGAACGATATAAAGACAGTCCATGGATTGGAGGCTACGACCTGATCAATGAACCTAATATCAATTTCACCGGTAAAAACCCGAACGGTACTGATGAAATGTCTAATGCTCCGCTTTGGAAACTTCAGAAGGACATCACGGCTGCCATCAGAGAAGTTGATAAAAAGCATATTATTTTCATTGAAGGAAACGGCTGGGGAAATAATTATAACGGACTGCCGGCTATCTGGGACAATAATATGGCTTTCAGCTTTCATAAATACTGGAATTACAATGATAACCAAACCCTGCAGTTTGCACTGGATCTGAGAGAAAAGCATAATATGCCGATCTGGCTTGGTGAAACAGGAGAAAATTCCAATGTATGGTTTACTGAGCTTATTCAGCTTTTGGATCAACATAATATCGGGTATGCATTCTGGCCGATGAAAAAGATTGATAATATTGCAGGAATCACCAATGTAAAGATCACTCCTGAATATGAAAAGCTATTGGATTACTGGAAAAACGGCGGTAAAAAGCCTTCAAAAGAGTATGCCAAAAAAGCTTTGATGCAGATTGCTGATAACTATAAACTGAGCAATACGGAAGTTAAAAAAGATGTTATTGATGCGATGTTCAGGCAGACAAAGGATGCTTCAACAAAACCATTTAAAAATCATCAGGTTCCGGGAAGGATATTTGCTTCGGAATATGATCTGGGAAGAATGGGTTCTGCTTATCTGGATAAAGATTTCATTAATCTATGGGTAAGTGATCCTGCAAAAAGATCAGAATGGAACTCCGGACAGCAGATGAGAAATGATGGTGTAGATATTTATAAGTGTAATGATAAAATTACCAATCAGTATTATGTGGGAAAAACAGAATCCGGGGAATGGCTCCAGTATACTGTTCAGTCAAAAGGAGACAAAAATTATACGTTCGACCTCCGGTATGCATCATCCACTGATTCAAAAATAAGGATTGAAACAGCTTCCGGAAAAGTTTTAGCGACGGTATCATTAGCTTCAAGTGGAGGAAATGAAAATTGGAAAACAGTTTCTGTAAAAAATATAAGCCTTCAGAAAGGAGAAAACAGCATCAGAATATTCTTTGAAAATGATGGTGTCAATCTGAATTATTTTGAAGTAAAATAGTAATAATTATCTTAAATTGCAGCTCTCTTTTGGTCTTCAAAGGAGAGCTTTTTAATTTCGGTATTATGAAAAAAACAGCATTCTTTTTTCTTTTGATTTCGGCATTTACCTTTGCCCAGACTTCTTTGTTGGAACAAAAAATAAACTCAATTCTTAAAAACAAAAAAGCAACTGTTGGTGTTTCTGTCTTAGGCTTTGAGAATAGTTTTAAATATAATAAAAATGCAGACAAAAAGCTTCCGATGCAAAGTGTCTTCAAATTCCATATTGCCGCTGCGGTTCTGAATGCTGTAGATCAGGGAAAGCTTTCACTGGATCAGAAAATTGCACTCAACAAATCAAATTTACTTGAAAATACATGGTCCCCGCTACGCGATCAATATCCGGCAGGGAACGTTGAAGTTCCGTTAAGTGAAGTGATTGAATATACTGTTGCTAAAAGTGATAATAATGGCTGCGATATTCTTCTCAGGCTATTGGGAGGAACTCAGCCTGTTCAGAAATTCATGGATTCCAAAGGAGTGAAAGGTTTTCAGATCAAATATAATGAAGAGGCAATGCATAAAGACTGGAAAGTTCAGTATGAAAATTACAGTACTACCCAATCTGCAGTTGACGTCCTGAAAAAGTTCTATGACGGAAAATTATTATCTAAAAAGTCGACAGATTATCTGATGCAGGTCATGTTATCTACTTCAACAGGATTAAACAAAATGGTAGAGCAACTTCCAAAAAATACTCCTGTAGCCAGAAAAACGGGAGCTTCCGGAAAAAATAAGGCAGGTGTAACAGGGGCAGAAAATGAAATCGGCATCGTTACTTTACCCAATGGAAAACATTATGCATTAGCTGTATTTGTCAGTAATTCAATGGAAACTGATGCGGTAAACTGCAGGATGATTTCTGATATTTCCAAGGAGGTTTGGGAATATTTTAATAAATAAAATTTTAAGCTTATTTTTAAGCGATTTTTAACATGAAAAAAATAATAGTAACAACGGCTCTGCTGGCTTTCACATTCTTTTACTCACAGAAGAATCAGAATTATCTGGAGATCAGCTATGGAAGTGTATGCTGCGGCCCGCCTTCAGACAAACCCGTTATTAGCTTTCTGAAGGAATTCAAGAATAAAAGCAGGGTAAAAAGCCTGGAAATTCTACAACAAAAAGGAAGAGGCAGAGAAGGTGAATTCACATTATATGTTGGTACTGACTATCTTACAAAAAATCAAAAAAGCCGGCTCATAAGAGGATTAACGGCTACCGTTTCTAATCAGAACAACAGTAAGAAAAACCAAAGTACAGGAACCGTTTTCTTTGATTCGGCAACGGTTGTTTCTCAATCAGATCTTACTGACGTAAAAAATTTAACTATCTATAAAAAATAAAGGAAAAATGATCAAAAACATTGTCGTTATCGGAGCGGGAACCATGGGAAATGGTATTGCACATACTTTCGCACAAAGCGGTTTTAAAGTAAATCTTGTAGATGTATCTCAGGAAGCTCTGGACAGAGGTTTGAAAACCATTACTACCAATCTTGACAGAATCATTGCAAAAGGAAACCTTACAGAGGAACAAAAAGCTGAAACGCTGGGCAATATCACTACTTTCACAGCACTGAATGATGCAGTAGGTGCTGCAGACCTTATTGTAGAAGCTGCTACAGAAAATATGGATCTTAAACTGAAGATCTTTGGCCAAATGGATGAACTGGCTCCTGAAGGCTGTATCCTTGCTACCAATACCTCATCTATATCTATTACAAAAATTGCGGCAGCTACTAAAAGAGCTGATAAAGTAATCGGAATGCACTTCATGAATCCGGTTCCAATCATGAAACTTGTAGAAATCATCAAAGGATATTCTACTTCTAAGGAGACTTTTGATGCCATTTATGAAATGAGCAAAACTTTAGGTAAAGTTCCTGTAGAGGTGAATGATTATCCAGGTTTTGTGGCTAACAGAATTTTGATGCCAATGATCAATGAGTCTATCGAAACGCTTTATAACGGAGTGGCTGGTGTAGAGGAAATTGATACGGTAATGAAATTGGGAATGGCACATCCAATGGGCCCGCTTCAGCTGGCAGACTTTATTGGTCTTGATGTATGTCTTGCCATTCTGAATGTAATGTATGACGGTTTCAAAAATCCAAAGTATGCCCCAAACCCATTGCTTGTAAATATGGTAACAGCAGGGAAACTTGGTGTAAAATCAGGGGAAGGATTCTATGATTATTCTGAAAGCAAAAAAGCTGAAAAAGTTTCAAAAATGTTTTTGAAGTAATTTTAAAGTCAATAATTTTATTTATCTTTGAGAAAGTTAAAACATTAAAAAAATGAAATTACCAAAGTTTTTATTAGCAGATAATTCGGAGTTTCCAGAGGATCTATTTGTAGTTCATACAGAATACCCAAGATTTATCTTAAACGTTGAGGAAGAAGAAGTTGAGTGGTTAGATGATCTTGAAGGTGATGATGAAGAAACTATGGCAGACGAAGCTACTAAAGTAGTAGAAGCAGCGTTTAAATGGTGCGACGAAGAGTTGGCTAAGTACGACGAAGAAGAGGAAGATTAATAACACTCTAAACATAAAAAAGGAACTCAATTGAGTTCCTTTTGTTTTTTATTCTGATTTAGTGAATTTCAATAATAAGAGATTGTCTTTATACAATTCTAAAGTATTTCCGGAAATCACATATTTGTTTGCTTTTCCCATCATATCCATAAAGTTCTGCTCTACTCCGATGTTGTTGCACATCATTTTTGTAGATCCCATTTGTCCGGCTGTAAATCCTCCTGTAGACGGATCTATGGTAGCCGTTCCGAAATAGTTATTACATCCGGCATTTCCTGTGATTTTCTCTCCTTCAATATTCAATGTCGGAACTTTTCCTTTTACCGTTTCAGCCAGTGTCCATTTTGTGTTGGCAAGAGCAGGCTGAGCTTTTCCTACTTTAGAAGCAGACGGGCTTGTCATAGATCCACATGAAGCCAATACTGCAGCTGTACATATGCTTAAAAAAAGATTTTTCATTTTTTTCTTTTTGAATTAATCCAAATTTACGGAAATTATATTATTTAAACGGGCTGCGGTGAATTTTATTATTCTTTAACACTTGTTATTTTGAATATTTTTCTGGTTCTTTTTTAGTAAAAAATGCTCCTGGAAGGATCATGTTTATTTTCTTTTAAACACGAATAACACTAATCTTTTCACTAATATCACTAATGCAATTCAATAGGAACGGGCTATAATCCTGAGCTTAGTCGGAAGGAAGCCTGTTTGTTTAAAATACAAACATACCAATAGCTTTAGCCCAAGCCTAACAACAACGCAATAAAACAAAAAAACGGACTTAAAAAAGTCCGTTTCTGTTATATTGAAATATATATTTTCAAGTATTAGGATCTCAACTCAGCGTTGAATTCTTTCTGGAAAGCTTTGATCAGAGAATCCATTACTTCTGTAATCTCTTTTTCTTCCAGTGTTTTGTCTTCGTTTAACAGCTCGAAGCTCATTGCATAAGATTTCTTGCCTTCAGGAAGATTTTTACCTTCATACACGTCGAATAAGTTAACACTCTTAATGAATGGAGATTTATTCTTTTTAGCGGTCTGATATAGATCCTGATAGTTTACATTTTTATCAATCAATAAAGCTAAGTCTCTTCTGATCTTGTTGAATTTCGGAATGTCTTTGAATTTCAGTTCGTTTTTAGAACGTAGTTCCTGAGCATATTCAAGTTCAATTTCTGCATAGAAACAATCCTGATCAATATCGAAATCTTTTAATAAAGCAGGAGATACTTTTCCGATTCTTACCAAGGCTTTACCATCAACTTCATATACCAAAGCATCAGAGAATCTTTCATCAGACAGAGCTGCTTCTTTATACTCTACAGCAAGTCTTTCCAATAAAACTTTTACATAAGCTTTAAGATTATAGAAACTTACAGCAGATTTAGGCTGAAGCCAGTTTTCCGCAACATCTCTTCCGGAAACCAACAAAGCCAATTGTTTTCTTTCTTCGTATTTTTCTTTTTTGTGGTAAATTTTTCCTAATTCGAAGAATTTAATATCCTGATTCTTTCTGTTGATGTTATATACGGCGTTCTGAAGAAGTCCTTCCAATAAAGACTTTCTCATGAATGCTAAATCTCCGCTTAAAGGATTTAACAGTTTTACGGCATCAGTTTCGTCTTTTACAGAAGTCAATGAGTTATTCATTACTTCGTTGAAGCCAATGCTCTGTAAAGCTCTTGCCCAGCTGTTTTCAAGTTCATCCTGATCGTTAGCACTAAGCTTAACAGGGGTAAACGAAATTTTCTGTGGAGCATCAATTTTATTATATCCGTAGATTCTTAAGATCTCTTCAATGACATCAATTTCTCTTGTTACATCTGCTCTGTACGCAGGAACAGAGATTTCAAAACCATTTGGAATTTCATTTAAAACCTGAATTTCCAATGCTTTTAAGATTTCTTTTACTTTTTCTCTGTGGATTTTTGTTCCTAAAATCTGCTCAATTTTAGAGAATCTCAGGATCACATAGCTGTCTTCAATTTTCTTAGGATATTCTTCCAACAGATCTCCTACTAATTTTCCTTCAGCAATTTCCTGAATCATTTTAATAGCGTGAGTGATTGCCGTTCTTGTAAGGTTCGGGTCTACTCCTCTTTCAAATCTGAAAGACGCATCTGTATTCAAGCTGTGAGCCTTTGCCCCTTTTCTTACCGCAATCGGATTAAAGTAAGCACTTTCCAGGAATATCGTTTTGGTAGTTTCTGATACTCCGGAATTCTCACCACCGAATACTCCAGCGATACACATTGGATTATCTTTACCGTCTTTGATCATGATTTCAGAACCATTCAATGTTCTTTCAACTCCGTCTAAAGTAGTAAATTTCGTTCCCGGTTTTACGACCCCTACTTTCACTTTCTTGTCTGCAATTTTATCTGCATCAAATGCGTGAAGCGGCTGTCCGTATCCGTGAAGAATATAGTTGGTAATATCTACAACGTTGTTAATCGGGCTTAGTCCGATCGCTTTTAATCTGTCTTTTAACCAGGATGGAGATTCTGCTACTTTTACGTCTTCAATAACCGCTCCGATATATCTTGGGCATAATTCAGCATCTTCAATTTCCAGTTTGAAACCATGAGTTCCCTCACTATTCAAAGCTTCGGAAGCTACTTTATTAAATTGGGACTTCAGCTGGTTGGTAGAAAGATAGGCATGAAGATCTCTTGCAACTCCATAGTGAGACATCGCATCTGTTCTGTTCGGTGTTAATCCGATTTCAAACACCTCATCATTAGTCAGTTCAAAATAGTCTGCAAAGTTTTTTCCTACTTCATATTGGGTTTCATCCAGCACCATGATTCCTCCGTGATCTTCGCTAAGACCTAATTCATCTTCTGCGCAGATCATTCCCTGAGAAACCTCTCCTCTGATTTTGGCTTCTTTAATTTCAAAAAAGTTTCCGGTTTTGTCATAGATTTTTGTTCCGACAACGGCTACAGGAACAGTCTGTCCTGCTTCTACGTTAGGAGCTCCGCAAACAATATTCAATATTTTTCCGTTTCCTACGTCTACTGTTGTCTTCTTCAGTTTGTCAGCATTCGGATGCTTTTCGCAGGTTAATACTTTACCTACAACAATTCCTTCCAGACTGCCTCTTACGCTTTCAAATTTATCTATCCCTTCAACCTCAAGACCTATATCTGTAAGGAATTCACCGATTCTTTCAGTTTTTGATTCCGTTTTTACAAAGTCCTTCAGCCAGTTGTTTGATATTTTCATTTGTTAATCTATCTACTTATTTAATTCGTCAAATGAGCCTTTCGGTTTCATCTGCTCTATTTTGAAATTTTTATTTGAAATTCCACGCCATATTCAAGTGTGAATTTTCGAGCTACAAATGTCGTGTTTTTTTGAGAAATAGAGAAATTTAGAAGCGATTTTAAGATAATTAATTTTCATTAATACTTCTGCTTCTTATTGAGGAATCTAATGATCAGATGGTCTCACTACTTTCTTAAGACTATCAGAAAATAATACCAATCCTCCGGCCATCATAATAATATCTTTCAACACCAAACGTCCTGCTCCGGACAGATAGGGAAATCCAAACTGTGGTGTGGGATAATCTCCACCCAGATTTGGCACATACACTTCGGGAGTGGTTCCCAAAAATGACAGGGTAACCAATGACATCAAAAACGTTAAAGCACCTCCCACTGCTCCGATTTTAGGAAACCAGATCCCTAAGAATACCAAAACTCCGATTATTACGATCATCATCCCCAAACCATAAGAAAATGCGTATGTTCCATTTTCTGTATGCCAATCAATATTTTTCTGGATAACCTTTCCTTCCTGATTTTTATACAGGGTATATTCTGCAACAAGCCTTTTGTCTTCATGAAGAACTTTATTCCCTGCATTTTTATAAAAGAAACTCATGAAGGGGCTATTGGAGACAAAGGGTACAATTCCTTCAGCTTCGTAATGAAACGCCTTCAAGCCTCCAATCCAGGCCATAACGATAAAAATTGAAATTCTGAGAAAATTGAAAAACCAGGTGTCCCATTGTAATAAACGGTAGTAAAGTCTGTTGTCTTGCATATGATTTATTTTTTAACAAAGGTATTCACATGCCTACAGCGCCAACATAGATATTTGAGGATATTACATGGACATTTTCGCCACCACGGAAATTCCCACTTGTTCTCTGTATTTTTTGGGGGAACATCCTACCGATTTTTTAAAATACCTGCTGAAGTAAAATTCATCCGCAAACCCCAGTTCTGAAGCAATTTCCTTTATAGATCTATAGGTTAAATGCAGTAATTTTTTAGATTCCAGAATGATTCTTTCATTAATAAGCTGAGTGGGTGTTTTCGCAAATTCTTTCTTTACAGCCTTGCTTAATGTATTATTGGTTATGCTCAGTTTGTCACTGTAAAACGACAGTTCTTTTTCATTTTTAAAATGAGTCTCCAACAGTTTCTGAAATTCTGTAGCATTTTTATTGGGCAGTTTATCATGAGAAAACACCCTATTCTCAATACTGGTTTTCTGTTTACTGCCAATGGCAAGGATAGGCTGTATATAAGTTTTGATAATGGATTCTGAAAACTGATGTTTCTCGGATTCTTCTTTTTTGATGTGACTGAAAAGTTCGAGAATATAGTTATAGTTTTCTTCTGAGAGTTCAACCCCCGGATTCAGATAAATATTATTGAAAAGAAGTCCGTTACAGGCCACTTCTTCTTTGTGATATTCTATACAGTAATAATCGCCATGGAAGAAAAGCACATCAATATTTTCATCAGATTCCGAAGCCAGTTTCAGTTTTTGATAAGGGGAAAGAAACAGAATATTGTGTCCGCTGTAAGAATAATTAATATCATCCACAGAAAAAATACCAGAGCCTTTCCATAGAACCACACTGTAGTTTTCAGTGGTAAATTCTGAGGGAAAATCGGAAGTGCGGTAAGAGTGTATTTTTATTTCCATGATGAGCAATTTTAAACACTAATAACTCTAATAATTCACAAATGACACGATCCGTATGGTTTTTCATTTGTGATTTTTGTGAAAAAATTTGTGTAATTCGTGTTTTAAACAAAAAACATATTTTCTATTCTTTCAAAATTACCAATATTACATAAAAACAAAAGCCGGAAAATTCCGGCTTTGTATTATTTGTTATCTCAATCTTATAATCCGATTACCGGCATTGATAACATTAAGATATTTTCATTTTCTTCAAGACCATCAAGAGGTTCAATGATCCCTGGTCTGTTAGGTTGAGACATTTTCATAGTAATATCATCAGATCCTAAAATAGTCAGCATTTCCGTTAAGAATTTTGAGCTGAATCCGATATTGATATCTTCTCCGTTGTAGTCACAAGGAATCTGCATGTCTGCTTTGTTTGCATATTCAGTATCTTCTGCATGAAGGTGAAGAATATTTCCGGAAAGCTTGAATCTTACCTGGTTGGTAGATTTATTAGACATGATAGATGCTCTTTTGATCGCTCCTAATAAAAGGTTTCTGTTGATTGTCAATACATTTGGATTTTCCTTTGGAATTACCGCTGTATAGTTTGGATATTTACCATCAATCAGTCTACAGATCCAGATATGCTTACCAAAAGTAAACTTGGCCATATTCTCATTGAAGTCGATCGTAACGTCTTCGTTGGAACTCGCCAGGATATTTTTGAAAATGTTCAGAGGTTTTTTAGGCATGATAAACTCCATCGGCTCCGCATTCATAAGGTCTGCTCTTTTGTATACCACCAATCTGTGGGAGTCTGTAGATACGAAATTGGTTTCGTTTTCTCCAAACTGGAAAAGCACTCCTGTCATTACCGGACGAAGAGAATCATTACTTGTAGCAAATAGGGTGTTTGTCAAAGCTTCAGACAAAACTCCAGCCGGCATTGTAACACTTTGTGAAGCGTCAAATTCCGGTAATTCAGGATAGTCATCAGCATTGTCTAATGCTACTGCGAAATTATCTTTTTCATCTAAAATCTCAAGCTGGCTTCCCGTACCTTCGGCATTGTCTTTTACAACAAATGTCAGAGGCTGTTCACCATAGGTCTTGATAAAATCCTGAAAAATTTTAGCAGGAACAGCAAATTTACCTGTATCATCAGACTTTACTTCCAGAGAAGTAACAAGAGTTGTCTCGCCGTCAGATGCTGTAATGGTAACATTATTTCCGTCTAATTCAAAAAGATAGTTTTCTAAAATCGGTCTCGATTGAGAGCTTGATATTACGCCACTTACAGTTTGCAACGCCTTCTGCAGTTCACCACTTGAAATAATAAATTTCATAGATTTATAAAATAAGTTTCTACAAATATAATAAATAGATACAATAAAGAAAAGAATAATATGGAGGAGTTTTTCACAAATATCCTTAATTTGTTTTGAGCCTTGATATTATGGTTGAATTTCTTTTGATCTTGTAATTTTCATCAAATATTCACTTTATTCAGATTTCTATTTGTACATTTTTTCTTCAAAATGCATTACAACATGAGTATTGGAAGCAAAAGAGAATTAATGTTGATCATTTTTCCCTATAATACCACATTTCGAATATAAAAGATAATTCATAACAATCAAAATACAAAGCCTATCTTTGTATGAAAAGTTCAGAATTATGCAAAAACCTCCCCTTCATAAAAGTTTTCTCAATGCTTTCCGGGGTGTTTTCATGATGATAAAGACGGAAAGGAATTTCCAGATTGAGCTTCTGGCATTCTTTGTCAATCTCTTCCTTATTTTTTATTTCAGACTGAACAACACAGATGCAGCGTTGGTTTTTATTGCTTCGTTTGCTGTTTTAAGTGCTGAAATTTTCAATACTGCTATTGAAAAGATCTGTGATATCATCCAGCCTGATTTCGACAAAAGAATTGGCTTTATTAAAGATATTGCGGCTGGTGCCGTTGTTTTGACAGCCATTGCGTCGGTGATTGTCGGGATTTTGGTGTATGGAAAATATATTTTAAGATTTATACAAGCAATAAAACAGCTGTTTTTTGTAGATTAAAACCACCCCGTCAAAAATCCTCTGAATTTTTGCCACCCCTCCGAGGGAGGGGAATTTCACGTCTTCAGTTCATAAGTTGTGAAGGCAAAAAGTCTTTTTTCTTATTTCACGGCAATTAAGATATCTACTTCGGCATCTGACGGGTTCTGTGCCTTTTCTCCATAGATTTCAAAATCAGCAGTAAATATTCTTCCGAGATCCATTTCCCAGATTTTCAACCATTCATTGATCACCAACCCTTTTGAAAGATCTCCTTTTGTAGTAAATCTTATGTAATCTCCACCATCAAAAGAATAACCTACCATTCCTTCAGGAATATTATCAAGGTTTTCCACTTTACATCCAAGAACTGTTGTATAGGGCTTTGTATGGTCTTTTTCGTAATCCGTATAAATGGAATAAATGGTATTGTCTATCTTATTTGGAATTGAATTTAGAATATCCTCATTGATCAATTTTTCCCATAAGACCGGAATGTCTTTTCCTGCCTGCCCATTTTCATTGGTTGTTCTTACTGAGATTCCGATCACATTAAAAGGATCAACTTTTACTTTATTCATTTTTTGATTTTATTATGGGACAAAGATAGGAACAGGTTGTGACAGGTGTGTGTCAGGATTTTTTTTAATGATTGAATAGGATATTTTTTTTAAGTTTTAGCTAAAGCTATTTGAATGTTGACGTTTTAGATAAACGGGCTAAAGCACGTTCCTATTGAATTAAATTTCTGCGGCTATTCTCTTTTTGCTTAGTCTATTCCAATTTTGTCACTCCGTAGGAGTCTCTACATATTTTATAAACCAATTATAGTATAGATTCCTCGCTCTGCTCGGAATGACAAAGATCCCGTTGAAATTCTATAGGAACTAGTGAGACTGCTTTGCTTGCAATGACTATTTTCCGACATAAATAAACCCCTTCTTCCCGGATTTAAAAACGGTTTCAATTCTTTTATAGTCATCTACTTCATATTCATCTGCCTGAAGGATTTCGGCTTCTGTCACTTCAAAAAGAACACCTTCTATCTGATCATCATCATTCCCTGAAAATTCCAGTACGGGATGGTATTTCTGTCCACTTTTCCGCAGTACTTCAGGGTCTGTAATTTCAAGCATTTTTAATTTATAGCCTGATAAGATATCTTTTTCACCTTGTAACAGTCTTCCAAAGGTTTCCATTTGAACCTGTTCTTTCTGTAAGGTTCCGTAAGAAAATAAATTTGGCATTATAAATATTTTTCAATAATTGGGATTGCAACTTCAGCCATCATTCCATAGCCTTTTTCGTTGGGATGCACTCCGTCTGCAGATAATAGAATTTCTTTATCTTCAAGGAAAGCAGAATAAAAATCAATATACCCCAGTGAGTGTTCTGCTGCAAGATCTTTAAGGATCTGATTATAGACAACAACATCCTGGTTGATTCTTTTTTTTCCGGAGCTTACCACCACTCCATCTATTTTTTGAGAGAAAGGAAGAATGCTGACAAGATAAATTTCGTTGGAAAATTCTTTGGCATGTGCGATAGCAATACTCATGTTGTTTTTAAATTTTTCAGGATCTACAATCTGTATTCCGTCTTTTATCGCAAGGTCGTTGGCTCCGTAGCTTAAAAAAACAAGATTACCATCAGCTGAATTTCTGGCACTGAGCTCGTGGGGAATTCTTTTCAGCAATCCTTCTGTAGTTTCTCCTCCGATTCCTAAATTGAATAAAATCAGTTCATCACCATTTCCTTCGTGAAATTGCTGCAAGGCATATCTTTTCAGAATATCTACCCAGCCACCAAAAACACCGTCATATTCTCCGTAGGTAATGCTGTCACCGAAGAACAGCCCGTAAATAATTTTCTTCATTAACTTCTATTGTTTCCTGTTTTGTTGAAGTAAAAGTATTAAGAAAAAATTGTTTAGGGGAAATAATTCTCCTCAATTTGTATGATTTTTAACGCAAAAGGGCGCTAAGTGTTTATATTAATTTTATGTTTTCGTTCGCAAGGGCGTTTCACTTGGCTATAGACCAATTTTGTACCCTGGTTGAATAAACTTATTTGAACCATTAAGATTTTTGAAGGAATGAAGAATTATTAAGGCAACAGCTAAAGCTATTATGGAGCAGAATGCCTTATTCATCAGCGATGAACCTTAACTTTTCTTACAGTCTTTATTATTTTTAATGGTTTAAAATATATTCTGCTTTTTGACGCAAATATATTATCGCTATTCTCTTGATTCCAGGGAGCAAAGAATGAATCAACAAGTTGATTTGATGAAGCTAGCTGGAAAATATAAATATTTAAAAATTTCCACTCATTACTCATTACTCATTACTCATTACTCATTCTAATATCAGCGTAATGTTCTTATGTGATTCTATAATTTCAATCAGAATATCAAAAAGAGTCTGCCCTATTCCTTTATTCAATTCATCTAATTTTTGCTGAATCAATTCTATATTGAATGGTTTTCCTTGTCTGATCTTATTGTTGTAGAATTCACGAGTGGCATCAAAACCAAGGTCCTTTTCTGATTTCTCTGATTCTTTCCAGATGATTTCAATTTTTTCTTTGCCTTCTATTACTCCGAAGCCTCCGTAGAGAATATCATCAAAGCCATCAAGCGTTCCAACTTTCCAATCTGCATCTTTCATCAGAACACTGGAAATTTCTTCGTAGAAACCGGCTAAAGACGAAAAATGACCGCCATGGATGACGATCATTTTTCTTGTATTGTTATTTGAAGTATTCAACACCGTTTTTGAATATGTTGTGATAATTCGCGGTTGGTATATTTTTCATGAGACCTTCAGCAAATCGTTCCGGGTGTCCCATTCTTCCGTAGATCTTTCCACATGGGCTGGTAACTCCTTCAATTCCGAATAATGAGTTATTCGGGTTGAACGGCATCCCGTGAGCGATGTTTCCATCAAAATCTATGTATTGGGTAGCAATTTGTCCGTTTTCATACAGCTTTTTGATTTCTTCTTCTGAAGCCATGAAACGTCCTTCTCCGTGGGAAATCGGAATAGTGAAAGTCTGATCTTTCATTCCTTTTAACCAAGGGCTTTCGTCATTCACTACTTTTACGGTAACCATCTGAGAGATATGTCTTCTGATCGCGTTGTGAGCTAACGTTGGAGAGTTTTCATCCAAATCTTTGATTCTTCCGTAAGGTAATAATCCTGATTTCACAAGAGCCTGGAATCCGTTACAGATCCCGATGATCATACCATCTCTGTCTAACAATTCATGAACTGCATTTTTCATTTTCTCGTTTTTCAGAACGTTAACAATGAATTTTGCAGAACCGTCCGGCTCGTCACCTGCAGAGAATCCTCCTGAGAATGCCAGAATCTGAGAAGTTCTGATCTCTTCTACCCATGCATCAATACTTTCCTCCAATAATTGGTGGTTGATATTGATCAAAGGCAGGCTGCTCACTACAGCACCTTCTTTCTGGAATGCATTCAGCGTGTCATACTCACAGTTGGTTCCCGGGAATACCGGAGCGAATACTTTTGGCTGAGCAATTCCGTGTTTTTTAATAATGATATTTCTTGGATGGATTGAGTTTGATTTTTCATCAATTTCAACCGTAATCTTTTCTTTTTCTATTGTCGGGAAAAGGTTTTCGAATGTATTTGTATTGGCAGATACAAGGTCTGCGATATTGGATTCAAGACCGTTGATCTTTACAATACCTGAATCTTTTACTTCTCCAATAAGCTGAAGGGCTGCTGAGCTTAATTCTTCTTTCGCTTCAATAGCTAAGCTTCCGATATTTTTCGCCAGTAAAACATTTTCATCAGCATTGATATCAGCTCCTAATCTGTTTCCGAAACTCATTTTTGCTAAAGCCACGGCAAGACCTCCTTCTTTCACTGTTTTCACAGAAACTATTTTTCCTGTTTTGATATTTTCAAAAATGAATTCAAAAACTTCTTTTAAAGCATCATAGTTGGGAAGTCCGCTTTCCTGAGCAATATGATTAAAGAAATACAGCTTGTTTCCTGCGCTTTTCAGTTCAGGAGAGATGATATTTTCTTTATCTCCGTTGGCACATGCAAAAGAAATCAAGGTTGGTGGAACGTTCAGATCCTGATAAGTTCCACTCATGGAGTCTTTTCCTCCGATAGCTGCAAGGCCTAAATTGATCTGTGCATCATAAGCTCCTAAAAGTGAAGCTAAAGGTTTACCCCATTTTTCAGGGTTTTGACCTAGTTTTTCAAAGTATTCCTGGAAGCTTAGTCTGATGTTTTTGTAATCACCACCCATCGCTGCAATTTTCGCAACACTTTCTACTACGGCATAAGATGCTCCAAGTAATGAGTTTTGTTTTGAAATTTCAGCATCAAATCCCCAGCTTGCCAAAGAAACTGTTTTAATGTCTTTTGCTCCTAAAACAGGGAGTACCTGAACACTTCCTTCCATCAGGGTCTGCTGATATTTTCCACCTAAAGGCATTGCTACTGTTGTGGCTCCAATTGAAGAGTCAAACATTTCAAGCAGTCCTTTCTGGGAAGCTACATTTTTATCTTTTAAGATGTTCAGGAAGTTTTCTGCTGTGAAAGCTTTTGTTTCTTCTTTTACTTCTTCAAGGTGAGTGATTTTCACCTCCTGAGATTTTGAACATCCATTGGTATCTAAGAAAGCTCTTGAAAGGTCTACAATTTTATCTCCTTTCCAGAACATCTGCATTCTTCCTGAGTCTGTCACTTTTGCTACTTCTACAGCAACAATGTTTTCAGCTTCACAGAATCTGATGAATTTTTCTTTATCCTGAGGATCTACAACTACCGCCATTCTTTCCTGAGATTCAGAAATCGCCAGTTCGGTTCCGTTTAATCCTTCATATTTTAATGGTAATACATCCAGGTTGACTTCCAAAGAGTCTGCAATCTCACCAATTGCCACAGAAACACCTCCTGCTCCAAAGTCATTTGATTTTTTGATCAGCTTCGTTACTTCAGGATTTCTGAATAGCCTTTGAATTTTACGTTCTTCTACGGCATTTCCTTTCTGAACTTCTGAACTCATGGTGTGGATAGAAGTCTCGTCCTGTTCTTTTGAACTTCCGCTTGCTCCTCCTACTCCGTCACGACCTGTTGCACCTCCTAAAATAATGATTGAATCACCGTTTTCAGGCTTCTCACGTCTTACCCAATCCACAGGAACAGCTCCGGTAACGAAACCAACTTCCATTCTCTTGGCTTTGTATCCTTCGTCATAAATTTCGGAAACCATCGTTGTAGCAAGACCAATTTGGTTACCATAAGATGAATATCCGTTGGCAGCCTGCTTTGTAATGGTTTTCTGAGGTAATTTTCCTGGTAATGTTTTATCAACCGGTTCCAAAACATCAGCAGCTCCCGTTAATCTCATCGCCTGGAATACAAAAGATCTCCCGGATAACGGGTCTCTGATCGCCCCTCCTAAACAAGTGGATGCACCACCAAACGGTTCAATCTCCGTAGGGTGATTGTGTGTTTCGTTTTTGAATAATAAATACCAGGGTTCTTTTTTACCGTCGTATTCTGCTTCGATCTGGATGGTACATGCATTGATCTCATCAGAAATGACAAGGTTATCAAGATTCCCTGTTTTATGGAAATATTTACCGCATACTGTTGCAAGATCCATTAAGGAAATTGGCTTCAATTCGCGGCCTAAGAATTTTCTTTTTTCGATATAATCATTGAAAATGGTTTCCAATGTGTGTTTGAACTGACCTTCAAACTGAATGTCTGACAACTGTGTTTCAAAAGTCGTGTGACGACAGTGGTCACTCCAATATGTGTCTAATACTTTTAATTCTGTTTCCGTAGGATTTCTTTCTTCAGTTTTGAAGTATTCCTGAATGAATTTCAGATCATCCAATCCTAAAGCAAAACCATGATTGTTATAAAAACTCTCTAGCTCTGCATCATTGAAATTGATAAAGTTTTCGTGGATAATCACTTTTGATGGCGTTTCATCTGCAGGAATATCCAGAATTGATAAGTCTTTTTCCTGAGATTCTACTTTGTTGATCAGAAGGTCTTTGATTTTCACCAAATCAGCTTCAGAAACTCCTTCAAATTCGATCAGTTTTCCACTTCTTACTTTTGATTTTTCATTTTCTGTCAACAAAGCGATACACTGCTGTGCAGAGTCTGCTCTCTGATCATACTGACCTGGCAAAAACTCCATTCCGAAATGAATTGCTTTTGCAGGGTTTTCTGTGTGTAAAATATCAGTAACAGGGTCTACGAAAGTGTTGTTCACTACTTTTTCAAATTCTCCGTCATTCAGATTGAAAATATCGTACACGTTGTATACTTTCACGCTTTGAACTGCCGGAACCACCGCTTTTACTTCATCAAAAATTTTTGGACTTTCAACATCGAAAATTCCTCTTTTTTCTACGAAAATTCTTTTGTTATTAGACATTAGATGTCAGATTTTTTAATATTAGATTTATTTTTCTTTTACTTTTTCTGAACTTAAAGTTTATTTCTTTAAATCCGTCTCTATTGGAAAATTTTGAAAGAGATTTTCCTTCAACCATTATTCTGTACAAATTTAAAGGAATAAGTCTATCTTCTTCAAATTTGAACTGCCGAATTTCCAATTTTATATTATTTATTGATAAATTTATTCGGATTATCCTTATGTTCTTTCTGATAATCCTCCGCATTTTTTATTTCTTCTTTCAGCCAGTTTTCAAAAGGAACTTTCTTTTCATTAAAGTCCTCAATGGCATAAAATGTTTTTCCATCTTCTGAAACCAGAAACTTGAAGCGGTAAAGCATATCTAAATCTTTCTTCCTATCATTATAAGTATTCACCTGATAATAGGGAAAATTTTCTTTTGGCCTTTCTGCAATTTCGAAAAACAGATTCTTTTCTTTTTCAGATAATTTGTCATAAAAATTTACATAATAAAGATCTGACAGTTTTTTCTTCTGCTTTTCAAAGAACTGAAGGATATTCTTCTCCTTTTCATTGTATTGAAACGGATTCGGGTAGTATTTACCATCTATTTCAACATCCTGATCTGTTGGTTTTGCTAATGGCTGAACGGTTTGTCCTTTGACATTCATCACTCCCCATTTTCCACCTACAATAGATCTATGTTCATCATTGGTTTTTTCCCAATCGCAGCCGTCACAAAATGCGGCATATCCGTAATTAAATGGTGATACAAAATCATGCTCAGCTTCAATAACAATCTTTCCGTTTCGGTCAGCAAAGCCTACTTTACCATTTTTCACCAATCTTCTCAGTCCTTCAGAAAAGTAATCCGGTCCATTGTCATAAAGAAAAGGCTTGTAAAGGAATGTCCCCTTCCTGTCATATACATTTCCCCAAGAATTTTTCTCCGGTTTTTCACCTTCTTTATCCCCATCAAAAAGAATAGTTTCCCCTTCTACAGTATCTCCATCTTTAAGAAATGAAAAAACTTTGAACTGTGCAGGAACAATTATTTTTCCTGTTTTATCTTTTACTCCAACCAGAGAATCTTTGGATTTGAAATAATGTAAATCCTCTCTACTCTGAGAAAAGGATATGATGGGGGTCAATAAAATGGTTACCAGTAGTTTTTTCATATTGATCGGGGTTGGAAATAAAATATGCAGCCGAAAAGACTGCATATTGTTTTATACTTTAAGATCAGCTTCCAATCCTATTAAGTCTTTATTTTGATCTATAATCGGCTGTACTTCATTTTTGATGAATTCCTCCGTCTGAATCGGTGCGAAACCAATAAAGTTTTTAGGATCTAAAACTTCTTTCAGCTTTGATTTGTCCAGTTTTAAAGAATCATCGTTTAAGATTCTCTCAATAAGGTCGTTTTCTTTTCCTTCTTCTTTCACTTTCTTGGAAGCTTCCATAGAATGAACTCTGATTACCTCATGGATTTCCTGACGGTCACCACCAGCTTTTACTTCTTCCATGATGATGTATTCTGTTGCCATGAAAGGAAGTTCTTCCATAATGTGTTTGTTGATTCTGTTTGGATATACAACGATTCCGTTCAGAATGTTGTTCCAGATCAATAGAATAGCATCAACAGCTAAGAATGCCTGAGGAATGGTTAATCTCTTGTTAGCAGAGTCATCTAAAGTTCTTTCAAACCATTGTGTAGAAGCTACCATTGCAGAACTTGTCGTCAGAGACATTACATATTTTGCCAATGCTCCTATTCTTTCGCTTCTCATTGGATTACGTTTGTAAGCCATTGCAGATGAACCGATCTGGTTTTTCTCGAATGGTTCTTCAATTTCCTTAAGGTTTTGAAGTAAACGTAAATCGTTTGTGAATTTGTGTGCAGATTGTGCAATATTTCCTAATAAAGCAACTACTTTCGCATCAATTTTTCTGTCGTAAGTCTGTCCGGAAACTCCGAAAACCTTATCAAAACCGAATCTTTTTGAAAGTTCTTTATCTAAATGTTTTACTTTAGAGTAATCTCCGTTGAAAAGTTCAAGGAAACTTGCAGCCGTTCCTGTAGTTCCTTTTACTCCTCTGAAACGAAGGGTCTCAAGGAAGAAATCCAATTCCTCGATGTCAAGAACCAAACTTTGTAACCAAAGTGTAGCTCTTTTTCCAACTGTTGTCAACTGAGCTGGCTGAAAGTGTGTAAATCCTAAAGTGGGAAGGTCTTTATACTGAATAGCAAAATCTGCTAAATTTTTCATTACGTTAACCAACTTTTTCTTTAAGATTAAAAGTCCGTCACGAATCTGAATTAAGTCTGTATTGTCTCCTACAAAAGCCGAAGTAGCTCCCAGGTGGATAATTCCTTTTGCTGAAGGTGCCACATCCCCATACGCGTGAACGTGAGCCATTACATCATGACGGAATTTTTTCTCATACTCTGCTGCTTTCTCATAATCGATGTTTTCAGCATTAGCTTTTAACTCAGCGATCTGCTCGTCTGTAATTTCAAGTCCAAGGTCTTTTTCGATTTCAGCAAGAGCTATCCAAAGCTTTCTCCAATTCTGGAATTTGTTATTATGTGAGAAGTTAAATAACATTTCTTCACTGGAGTAGCGCTCTTCCAATGGATTTTTGTAGGAATTCATTCGTTCTTTTACTTTTTAGATGTACAAAAATACGGTTTTTCAGTGAGAGATAAAAATCCTGCTTTTATGATTTTTCAACCCTATTGCGAATCAGATAAAGATTTCATTTATACTTTTACCTTGAAGCAAAAGTATACAAAAGTTCAAGACGGGAATCATACTCTAAAAATTTAAATCTACTCCTAAAATTTCCAAACTCGTATGGATCATTCGGTTCTGCTTCGGTTCTGAATAAGTCCCATACTCAGACAGTGGAAATTTTTTAACGGATTACATTCAAATTTTCTTAACGCTACTGATTCCTAAGTCACATATTAATAAATAACAGTATAACACTAGAAACTAATACGATTAGATGTGATGTCTTTTTTCCCATTTACAACAATCTTCAAGGAGAGACTAGCTGCTGATTTTTTTCTTTTTAATATATCGCAGATAGAAATATAGGATTGTAGAAATTAGAATTGCAATTGCTATTTTAAGATATACATGAAGAGGAATGTTGTGGCTGCTGGCTAATATCATTAATAAATAAAAGACACAGATTAAAAAGGAAGTAAGACAAATAACTTGTGAAATATTTAATATGATTTTCATTTATACTTTTGCCTTGAAGCAAAAGTATACAAAAGTTCAAGACGGGAATCATCCGCTAAAAATTTAAATCTACTCCTAAAATTTCCAAACTCGCATGGATCAACCGATTCTGCTTCGGTTCCAAATACATCCCATGCTCAGACAGTGGAAATTTTTTAACGGATTACATTCAAATTTTCTTGACGCTACTGATTCCTAAGTCGGTATTGACACAATCTACACTTAGCATTGAATCATTATCATTATAAAAGCCAAAAAAGTTCCTAAAACAGCTATACTTATTCCCAATATATTCAATAACAACATTATGAATTTGTCACTTAAGTTAAAAAAAAATGTTGCAGCTACGGGAATGATAAAAATATTTGAAATCATTAGCAGGATAGAAAAATTTAAGCCTCCTTCAAAGGGACGAAAACCATTTCTTATTATGTATATATTTACAAGTAATATTATGACATTGAGAAAAATGATACAAACAGCAAGAATATAATTTTTTCAATTATACTTTTGCCTTGAAGCAAAAATATACAAAAGTTCAAGACGGGAATCATCCGCTAAAAATTTAAATGTACTCCTAAAATTTCAAACTCGCATGGATCATTCGGTTCTGCTTCGGTTCCAAATACACCCCAAGCTCAGACAGTGGAAATTTTTTAACGGATTACATTCAAATTTTCTTAACGCTACTGATTCCTAAGTCGATTGGTGGGGATGACATAAAACAGGCTGTCCCATTTCTGAGACAGCCTGTTTACATTATTTTCATGAATTAAATTAATCAATAAGTCCGCAAGGTGATCCTACAGGGATACATTTTTTTTCAAATGAACACCAGAAGTATCCTGCAAGACACATTGGAATACCTCCCTGAACTGTTTTTAATTCTCCTTTTGAAAGTTTTCTTAAATTTTTCATAGTAACGTTTTTTGATTTTTTTCCTACTCTGTATGCTTTTCGGATTACGCTTTAATTTGGTAATACAATATACATTTTTTTCGGATATAAAAACATAATCCATTCATTTTATACAATTTACACTTTATAAATTTCTAAAATCAATGGAACCTGTCATCATTGAATAAATTAAAAAATCTTACTGATAAATTACTTCATCATTCTTTTTGATCTGGTAGCTTTTTTTATAAGGAGTTAAAACATAACTGTCTTTAATATGAGATCCGCTTTTCCAGATTTTCTCTTTTCCTCCTTTATTCAGGATAATACTTTTTGCAGCTCCATCCGGAATAAAAACTTCGGCTTTTTTCATGTCTTTCGTGAAAATTACTGCCGTCATTGAGGTATAACTTTTATCTGTGTTTACTTCTTTCAGTTTTATTTTCTGATTGAAAGTTTGTATACAACTATTTTTTAACTGTGAATAGGTATATCCTGCAGAGCCAATACAGCCGTGAACATCTCTATCGCCTCCTAGAACAGGAGCTTGTTTTTGTGCAAACATTAAGGATCCAAGGAACATTGTGCTGAGTAAAATTGTTTTTTTCATATGGTAAATTTTTGTTTTTTGATTCATAGAACTAAATCCCTAAATAGGGTATTAGTTAATTCCTCTAAGGTACAAAAAAAACCACTCTTTCGAGTGGTTTTTCATTTTGAAATCTGATCTTATTGGTAGATCACAATATTATCCTTTTTAAGCTGGTATCCGTTCTTTTTGTAAGGAACCAATACATAGCCATCCTTTTTCCATGCTTTGGCTCTACCTCCTGCTCGGGTAAGGATAATGCTTCTTTCACCGGCATCTTTTACAAAAACCTCAGCTTTTTTCATGTCTTTACTGAAAATCACTGCAGCTATTGAAGTAGAACTTTCTTTCGGAGCTACTTCTGTTAACTTTATTTTCTGTTCAAACGTTCTTATACAGTCTTTCTTAATTTGAGAATAAGTATATCCTGCAGAACCAATACATCCATGTGCATCTCTATCACCTCCTACTACATGTGTATTTTGTGCAATTGCTAAAGATCCAAGGAACATTGTACTTAATAAAAGTGTTTTTTTCATGTCAATTTGTATATAATAATTACCCGAATTATTATTAAAAATCGTGCCAAAAAAGATATAATACACATTTCTGTGAATACTTTTTACTTTTATTATTTAGTCCAATTGATCTTTGAATGCTTCACGTCAGTAGAATTAGTTCCGATCATAATATCGAATTCACCTGATTCCCAGTCATATTTCAAATCTCCGTTATAGAACTTCAGGTTTTCAGGAGTAATATCAAAAGTTACTTTTTTAGATTCTCCTTTTTTCAAAAATATTTTCTGGAAACCTTTTAATTCTTTTACAGGTCTTGTAATACTACCTACCATATCTCTGATATACAGCTGCACCACCTCAGCACCATCATAATTTCCATTGTTGGTTACTGTAACGGATGCCTGAATTGTCTGATCTCCTTTCGGATTGGTATTGGATACTGTAATATCAGAATAATTGAACTTTGTATAACTTAATCCATAACCAAAAGAATACAACGGTGTATTGCACTCATCCATATAGTTGGAACGGAACCTTTCGTAAGTACATTTATCCACTTTATCCTGGCTCAACGGGCGGCCCGTATTTTTAGCATTATAATAAATAGGTACCTGTCCGAGACTTCTTGGGAAGGTCATTGGAAGTTTTCCTGATGGATTTACTTTTCCGAACAGAACATCAGCAATTGCATTTCCTGCTTCAGATCCTGCAAACCATGCATTCAAAATAGAATCCGGAGTATCTTTTACATTAGTCAAAGCCAATGGGCGACCTGTGAAAAGAACCATGGCAATAGGTTTCCCGGTTTTCTTTAATTCATTTAATAAATCAACCTGAGACTGAGGAATGGTAATTTCTGTTCTTGAAGAGGATTCACCACTCATTTCCGCAGATTCTCCAATCGCAAGAACAATAACGTCAGCTTTGTTGGCAACATCCACAGCTTCTTTTAAAAGTTCTTCTTTGGAACGGTTGTCTCTGTCTGTTTTCTTCCCATGAGCGGCATAGATTTCTTCTAATTTAGCATCATAGTCTATGTTTGCTCCTTTTGCTGATAAAAACTTAACTTCTTTTCCGTAGTTGGATTGTAATCCCTGCATTAAAGAAACTGAAGAGGCATGTTTTGTAGCAACACTCCATGTTCCGGCCATATTCATAGAATTATTTACCAATGGTCCGATTACCGCTACCGTTCCGGATTTTTTTAAAGGCAACACCTGATTTTCATTTTTCAATAACACCATTGATTGGGCAGCTGCACTTCTTGCTATATTACGGTTTTCCATATTATAGACTTCTTTTGCTGCTAATTTGGCATCTCCATGTTTATATGGATTATCAAATAAACCCAGGTCATATTTTGCTTCAAGAATTCTTCTTGCCGCCATATCAATTTCAGCTTGTGTCACTTTTCCTTCTGCCAGAGATTTTTTTAATGTTGTTAAAAAACCTTCTCCAACCATATCCATGTCAACACCTGCTTTTAAAGCTAAAGCAGAAACCTGCTGAAGGTCTCCCATACCATGGTCTACCATTTCATTGATGCCGGTATAGTCTGTTACTACAAAGCCTTTAAACTTCCATAAATTTCTCAATACTTCAGTCTGAAGCCATCTGTTTCCTGTTGCAGGAACACCATCCACTTCATTGAAAGAAGCCATCACAGAAGCTACACCTGCATCTACTGCAGCTTTGTAAGGAGGAAAATATTCATTGAACATTCTTACATGGCTCATATCAACCGTGTTGTAATCTCTTCCCGCTTCTCCGGCTCCGTAGAGTGCAAAGTGTTTTACACATGCTAAGATATTGGTTCCATTGGCAAGATCTTTCCCCTGGTAACCATATACCATATTTTTAGAAATTTCACTTCCTAAATACGGATCTTCACCGGAACCTTCTGATACTCTTCCCCATCTTGGTTCACGGGAAATATCTACCATTGGAGAGAATGTCCAGTTAATTCCGTCTGAAGCAGCTTCTCTGGCGGCTACTTTGGCAGACTGCTGTACAAGATTCATATCCCATGAAGCAGCCAATCCCAAAGGAATAGGGAAAGTAGTTTCATACCCGTGAATAACATCCATCCCGAAAATCATCGGAATTTTCAGACGGCTTTTTTCTACAGCTACTTTTTGAACAGCTTTTATTTTATCTGCTCCTTTTATATTGAATAGACCGCCTACCAGCCCCTGCTCTACTTTCTTTCCGATATCAGAACTTTGTGCCTGTCCTGTAGTAAAATCTCCGGAAGTCGGCAGGTTCATCTGGCCAATTTTTTCGTCTAATGTCATTTTAGCTAAAAGATTGTCTACAAAAGCTTTCTTTTTAGCCTGATATTGAGCCGTCTGATAAGACTGAACGGGCTTCGTTACCATTTCCTGCGCTGAAAATACAGGTGCCAATGCTAAGGTGGCGATTACAATTAACTTTTTCATAAATCTATCTTCTTAAATTATTGTTTATATTTTTTGCTATAATTCGATGGGTTTATTTTTCAATCATTGTCTGTGTCATATTACTTTTCTTTTTTTTAGACAGCATCCATTCATAGAGCTGCGGATTTGAATAAGCAGAATCCCAAGAATTATGATTATCATTCGGGAAAATAACCAATTCTGCGGTTGGATTTACCGGATGCAGTTTTTGATAAAAATTAAAGGCATTGGCAGGTAATACGATATCATCCATTCCTCCATGAAATATTTTCATATTCAAATCTTTAAATTGATGAATATTAGCGGTCATTACCTGATCTGTAGGAGCACAAACTGAAGCCACAGCAGCAAACATTTCCGGATGCTCCATGGCAAGCTTCAAAGTTCCCCATCCTCCCATAGAAAGTCCTGTAAGATAGATTCGGGAAGCATCAATTTTATACTTCTTCTGAATTTCTTTGATCAGATTATACACGGTAACGGTATCCCACCACGTTCCTTCCGGACATTGAGGTGCAAGAATAGCCACCGGTTCTTTGATCAGGTTTTTATAGGTGAACGGACTGTGTGCTTTGATTAAATCAAGATTAGTTCCGCGTTCTCCTGAACCGTGAAGAAAGACTATTAATGGTACATTCCCTTTTGTATTCTTAGGATAATCCAGAATATAGGATATTTTTTCCTGTCTTTTAATTTCTTTATTGAGTTCTGCTTTTATCTCCTGTGCATTCAGTTGCAATGAAAATGGCAGAAGTAAAAGAGGAATATGTTTCAGTTTTAATTTCATATTGTTATTTCGGTTTGGGCTAAAGCTCATTTCTACTGAATTTATTTTATTCCGTATTTGGCTGACTGGAAGCTTAGTTTTTTTAATCCCTGTTGAATTTCAGGAGCATTCATAAATAATTTCCAAAGGAATCCCGATCTGTAGTTTTCAATCATTGGTGCTATTGTTCCCTGATCTATCGCCAGATATCTTGGGGTAAACCAATTGTTATAATTGATAGAGGTAGCATCATAAGGGCCTGCGGATCCTATAAATTCGGGTTTTTGAGTATAAATGAATCTCAGGAAAGCCATTGATTCTTTCGGGGTATAAGGGAAACTGCTCAATGCAGCTGTAGGAGTTATCACTCCATTATCATTAGTAGGCATGTGAGCCGTGTATCCTGTGCTTCCATCCTCATTTCTGGTATAACCGGCTGTCAATCCCCAATAGTTGGGTCCGTAACCTTTCCATTGTTTTGGGTTTTCAACACAGTATTTGTAGTCGATAAGGGTTTGATTTTTATTGATATCAAAATAGTTTTTGACAAGCTTATCAGACAATCCCGTAGGATCCAGTCCGATATATGAATATTGCGCCCAGAAAAGCGGTCCGCCATATTCTTCAGCGTAATTGTGTTTTACATACAGAGGCAATCCGTATTTTGTTTTGTCTGTAAGGTAGGTTCCGTTTCTCGTCCAGCCTTTGTAATAGGTTTCGGCATCAATGGAATACGTAGGTGAAGATGCGGCCAGAATATAGGTAATCAGGCATTCATTATATCCTTCAAGAGGAAAGTTCATTTCCCATTGGTATTCCGGTGACCAGTGCCAATAGAGAACTTTTTCGCCTCCTTTTGTATACCAGTTCCATTGAATTCCTTTCCATAGCTCATCACATTTTGCGGCGAGTGCTTTTTCTTCTGCGTTTCCGTTTTTAAAGTATTCACGGACCATCAGTATTCCAGAGGTAAGGAATGCGGTTTCCACAAGATCCCCGCCATTATCTTTTTTGCCAAAAGGAACCGTCTTTCCGGTTTCCCCATTGATCCAGTGTGACCAGGCACCTTTATGGCGATCTGCCTTAGCCAGGAAATCCATGATATGAGTAAGTCTTTTTACGGCTTCTTTTCTCGGAACAAATCCTCTTTCTGTTCCCACAAGAATGGTTGCCAGCCCAAAGCCTGAACCTCCTGTAGTAATAACATGCTTATCATTATCCGGATAGATATTATCTTCGTGATAACGCTCTCTTCCTAACATTGAATTAGGTTCTGCATAATCCCAGAAATACTTCAAAGCATCTTTCTGTACTCTATCCATAAGCTGTTCATCAGTAATAGTACTTTTTACAGCTTCAGTTTTTCCAACTTCCTGTTTTGCCACAGGAGCATTTTTACAGGAATACACAAAAAATAAAGAGGTGATAGCCATTGATAATACGTTCCTTTTCATGAGATCTCTTTTTATAGGGTTTCTAACTAAAAGAAGAGGAGAACTTTCATTCTCCTCTAATGTTTATCGTTTATTTTAATAGCCAGGGTTCTGTGTGAACAATCCTAAACTTGCATTCATTGCATCCAGTGGAATCGGGAATAATTCATTCTTCCCTGCTTTGAATCCATAAGAAGAAAGTACAGTAGCTGCCTGCCCCGTTCTTACAAGGTCTACGAAACGGTCACCTTCCATAGCAAGTTCCACTCGTCTTTCATGCCAGATTGCAGTTCTTAGAGCAGCTTGTGTTGATGCTGTTGTACCTCCTAACTGAGCTCTGGTTCTTACTTTGTTGAGATTAGCAATTGCTGTAGCGGTATTACCCAACTCGTTAGCTGCCTCTGCATTAATTAAAAGGATTTCTGCAAATCTTAAAATTCTGATATTCTGTTTTGATCCGTAAGCACAAGCACTGTTATTCAAAGCTTTAGGAACATATACTTTTTGATTAAATGTTGTTACAGAGTTTGGATCCCCCATTGCAATAAGATCTCCTTCCGGAGTAGTTTCTCCATTTCTAAGAATAGTAAGCTCTTTTCTTATATCACCAGACTCAAATGCATTTTCCAATGCCTGAGAAGGTGTAAAGAATCCCCATCCAAATTGGTTTCTTACACCCTGCACTTCTGCATATTGGCTTCCTCCGAACTGAGTGGAACAATCACAGTTCACTTCAAATACAGATTCTTTTCCAAATTCTCCTGCAATTCTGAATAAGTGATTGAAGTCAGGATCTAAATCATATCCCATAGACATCACCTGATTAGAAGTATCATAAGCCTTCTGCCAGTCTTTTTTATAAAGATAAACCTTCGAAAGCAGTCCTAAGGCAGCTCCTTTGGTAACTCTTCCAAGATCAGCAGCAGCATAAGTCTGAGGAAGAATCTCTGCTGCACTGGTAAGATCCGAAATAATAAAGTTATACACTTCTTCCGCAGAGTTTCTAGGAACTGTATAAGTAGAAGGAATTCCGTCAAAGATTGGAACGCCGCCGTAGATTCTCAGTAAATTAAAGTAAAAATAAGCTCTCAGCATTTTTGCTTCTGCAATCAATCTTGTTTTTAAAGTGGCATCCATATCAATTTTCGGAACATTTGTAATCACCTGGTTACATCTGTTCACTGCCTGCCATTGTCCGATCCAATATCCTCTAACTCCATCATCACTTACGGTATAAGTAAATTGGTCATACGCATTAATAAAAGAAGCGTCTCCAGGATTGGATCCTTTTACCACATCATCTGCCGGTACACCAAATACAAACTGATAAGGAAATGCAGAATTTTCCCAGCTTCTTAAAAACACATAAATTGCATTTGTAGCCTGCATAGCATCATCCTGAGTTTTGAAAAAGGAATCTGCTTCTGTTACTCCTTCCTGTTTTATATCCAGATAATCGTCTTTACAACTTATTACAAGTGAAAATAAAGCGATTGATAAAAATATTTTTTTCATGTTCTTCTAATTAAAATGTTAAATTCATACCGATTGTATAAATGGCTGAAATTGGATAAATATTATTATCAACCCCCATTTGTACTCTGTCCGTATTCACAATCTCTGGTGAGAAGCCATTATATTTAAAGCTTGTCCAAGGGTTCTGAGCGCTTAAATACAATCTAAATTTAGTAAGCAATAAAGATTTTGCAAAGTCTTTAGGCAGGTTGTATCCTACTGTAATATTTCTGATTCTGAAATAGCTTCCATCTTCTACAAAGAAACTACTTGGAAGAATAATGGACTGGTTGTTGGTAGTCATCGGATATGCATTGGAAGTTCCTGCCCCATGCCATCTGTTGTTGTAGAAATCAAGATCCCAGTTTTCATTTCCATAACGCTGTTCACGGTTATAGTTATAAATTTTGTTACCGAATACTCCCTGGAAGTCTACAGCAATATCAAAATCATGAACACTTAAATTAACTCCGAATCCATAAGTTCCTTTTGGAATCGGGCTTCCTAAGAATGTTTTATCTCTGGTGTCAATAACTCCGTTTCCGTCTATATCAGCAAATTTTAGCCATCCCGCTTTTGCTCCGGTTTGACCGGAAGCAGCAGCTTCTGCATCAGACTGGAATACCCCAGTTACCTCATATCCATAATATGCTCCTACAGACTGTCCGTTTTGCAGTCTTACAATAGAGTTTCCAAATAAACTTGCTCCTGTTTCAAGGTATGAACCTTGGTATACAGATGTAATTTTATTTTTAAGAGTAGTAAGGTTACCATATACTCCTAATTTTACTTTATCAGAAATTTTCGTATCATAATTTACTGAAACTTCAAAACCTCTGTTATTAAATGAATATGCGTTGGTAATAAAATTTTTCCAGTTACTTGCCCCCGAAACCGTTCCTTGTGTAACACCGTATACTACATCCTTAGTATCTTTATCAAAATAGGTTGCATCAATTTTCAATTTGTTATTGAATAATCCCATTTCTAAACCGATATCTCTACCCGTTGTAGTTTCCCAGCCAATATTTGGATCAATCACTCTGTCAATGGTCTGTGCAGGCGCTCCTGAATTTCCATAATAAGCACCTTCTTTAAGAATTGTAGTTCTTAAAGTATAAGCTCTGGTTACATCGGGATTACCCAATTTACCCCAGCTTGCTCTTAACTTCAAAAGGCTGAATACATTCTGATTGCTCATAAAGTTCTCCTTGGAAATTACCCATCCGGCACTCACCGCTGGAAATACCCTGTGTCTGTCTCCTGAAGAATATTTTGAAGTACCGTCTCTACGAACCGATCCATTAATCAGATATTTCCCTTTATAATCGTAATTCACTCTGGCAAACATAGACTCAATTCTATCCTGATAAGGGACTACATCATAGCCTTCTACGTCCTTGTCAATCATAATAATATTGGTCCCGTTAAAAATATTCATCGAAGCATTGGTTCCATCATAATTAACATTAAGTGCTTCTAAATACGTTTGGGAATAAGAATTTCTTGTTCTGGAAAAACCGGCAAGAATCTCAAGGTTATGATCTCCTAATGATTTTTTCCAGCTTAATGTATTGTCCCAAATATAATTTCTGTTTCTTGAATCTCTTGTAATCAGCTTATTAGGCTTCTGATCAGAAACAGGAACATAATTAAATGTAGGAGTATATTCGTAAAGATTTGTGTTATAATTGTCTGTTGTATAGCTTACTCTCAAAGTAAAATCCTTCAAGAATTTATATTCAGCCCATACATTGTTCAATAACCTTTCCTGTCTGTTTTGAGAACGGTATAAATCTAATATAGCACGTGGGTTAGGAATAGAATATCCATTAAAGAACTGATAGTCTCCTGTACCCGGATTCATCACAGAAAAGATAGGAGGTGCATTATAAGCATTTAATAAAGGATTTTTTGCCTGATCGGTACGCATTTTAGAGAATGTGAAATTGTTCCCGATGGTCAGGTTATCCGTAATCTTATAACTAAGATTTAATTTTGTATTAAGTCTGTTAAATCCTGAACCTGAATTAATACCCTGTCCCGCAGCAATATTTCCTTCATCCTGTAGATTTCCTATGCTTGCATAATAATTAAGTTTTCCTAAACTTCCTGAAGCAGAGAAATCATTAGAATTAATGATACTTGTTCTGAAAATCTCATTAAACCAATCTGTATCAGCAGGGAAATTAGCTCTGGAAAGTGCACCATTAAGATTTCCATTATCATTCATCAGCTTTTCGTTATAAAGCTCAATATACTGATCAGAATTAGTCATTTTAGGAACATTGGTAACTTTCTTGATTCCTAAATAAGAATTGAAATTGAATATCGGTTTCCCTCTCCCTGTTTTTGTTTTAATAATTACAGCTCCGTTAGCAGCTCTTGCTCCGAAGATTGCTAAACTGGAAGGATCTTTCAATACACTCATAGATTCAATATCCTGAGGACCAAGGAAAGAGATGTCATCAGTGATCATTCCATCAACGATGAATACTGTTTTACCAGTCAGGGAACCTACCCCTCTGATATCTACTCTCGGGGAACTTCCCGGCGTACCAGAATTCAGAACCTGTACACCAGATAATTTACCTTGTATTGAGCTTATCGGGTTAGCGTTAGGTTTATCGGCAAGGTCCTTTGCAGAAACCATTCCGATACTTCCGGTAACGTTTTCTTTTTTCTGAGATCCATATCCGATCAAAACTACCTCCTCGATCTTCTGCTCTTTGGCAGTAGTATCTTTTGGAGTAGTCTGAGCATTGACGTTCATACCGAAGTACAAAGCAGCAATGAGACATGAATACTTTAAATTACTTTGTTTCATATAGTTTCAATTTTATTCAAATAAATTCAAATTTGTACCTGTCTCTAAATAGTGGAGTTATTTAAAATCTCAAAAAAAGACATTAGCCAAAAATAGAAAAAATATTGAACAATGTTAAACTATCTTAAATATTTAAACATTATTTCTTTTTATTATGTAAAAAATAGTAACCAATCAAATTTTATAATTTTATACTTAAAATAATTATCAATTAAATATCATATTATTAATGATAAATTAACGTTTTTAACTCAAAAATTCACCAAATATTCATGTGAACTTAATATTTTGTTAAATAGAGAATAGTAATTACCTTTGGTGCAGTTTTTGACAAAAAGCATTTAGAAATAAATAATAAAAGATCAATGAAAAAATATATCATTGCAGCCGCTCTTATCATAGGAACCGGTGCTGTTATTACCACCAGTGTGCAATCTTGCACATCACTAGCCACATCCGATATGGGGCTTTCTATTATAAAAAGGATTCTGCTTAATGGTATTGATAAAGGAATGGGCATTTACGGGAACAAAGAGGCTTTTCTGCAGAATAATATGGTAGATAAGGCACTTCCAAAAGAGCTGAGAGATATAAATTCTACGCTGGAGAAGATTGCTCCTTCACTGGTAGCCAAAGAAAGAGATTATATTGCACAGGCAGCAGCTTACACGGTAAATACTTCAAAACCTATTTTGCAGGATGCTGTTAACAGTCTGAATGCTCAGGATGTCACCAGAATTATGCAGGGAACTACCGCAACACAAATTTTAAAAGAGAAAACATCCCAACAGCTTATTGCAGCAATCGCTCCCAAAGTGGATGAGAAACTGAATGAATATGGAATTGTAAAAACCATCAATACAGCATTATCAGGAAGCAATTTCCTGGGCAGTCTCTTAGGAGGAAATAAAAATACGGTCAATTCCGGTGGATTGAGCCAGCTGGCTTCTGAACAACTGGTGAATGGGTTATTCAATATCATTGAAGATTATGAGCATCAGAACTCTAAATCTCTCCTGGGGCCATTTGGAAAATAGGAGAAATTTCGTTATATTTATATTATATTAATAATTGCAGATGGATATATTACAAGGAAATCAACACGCAAATCCTGAAGATTTTTACAAGTCTTTGAAGGATAAACTGGAGGATCATCATGATTTTCCGGAAGATTATTTATTTAAATTTATTATTCCTACAGACCAGTCAAAGCTTACTGAAATATACAGAGTTTTTGACGGCATTAAGTTTACACTGGGAAACCGCGAAAGTAAAAATGGAAAATACACGGCCTGCAATATCAATGCATTTGTTTTGGATGCAGATCAGGTTGTGAATATTTATAAAGAAGTAGCAAAAATAGAAGGCGTTATTCTATTGTAAAAAACAGAAACCGTTTCATAGTGATGAAGCGGTTTTTTATTGTACTGATGTGCTCCAAATTTCCTTCTCTACATCGTAGATTTTCATCCGAATTAATAGGTACAAGTCATAGTATTCTTGACTCTAAATCTTTTCTTATTTCTATTACTTTCCAGTTAATAAAAAAAGTCCGCCCCATTATAGAGGCGGATCATCTATGTTAAAAAATTGATATATTCTGTATTATTACTTCTTAACAAATTTAATACTTTCTGAAGTTTTAGCGTTCTGTATTGTAATAACATACACTCCTTTTACAAGGTCTGCTACACGAATCTGATTATCATTAACCTTTCCTTTTTTAACGATCTGCCCTACAGCATTATGAATTTCAAATTGAGATTCTCCTGAAAGTCCGGTAACGTTAATAATATCATTAACCGGATTAGGATATATACCAAATTTATTATTCTTATTAACCTCAGCAGTTCCTAATGATTCCCGTGTGGTAAATGTTTTGGTCTGATAAACAAATTCATTATCTAAATGAAATATGGTCTGTCCGGTACTTGTAGCAAGATCTACATACCCATTCTCTAACCCGTCACCAAAGTCATCAGAAATTGTAAATGCGTAACAATCCTGAGGTAAAGTCCACACCTGAGTAATAAGAGCCGGAGTAGGCTGTCCTTGTTGAGTATTACTATATTTGCCTTCTTTTACAACTTGTCCCGCACTGTTTTTCAGATTCCATCTCGTTTCCTTGCCATACTTATCTCTCTGCAACTTAAAGGTAACAGTAGTGGTTGAAAAATATTGAGGGGCTACTGGCTTTACATAGTTACCGCTTGTAGAGTTATTAGTGCTTCTCTGATCTGTCGCTCCGTTAACAGATGTAAGAGAGAAGGAAACCGGAGAAGACGCTACAGAACCACTTACAGGGATATTAATTACCCCCGATTTATCTTGAGCCAGGTTACCCGTCCAATTATAAGTTTGAGCAGCTCCTCCATTTATTGAATAAGAAATAACAGCTGATGTCAAGTTACTCGTACCTCTGTTGGTGATAAGCAGCCGAAGCACTCCTTCTCCACAATTAACGACTCCTATTGAGCATCCTCCGTCAAATTTTATCTCAGCATCATTGGCAAACAAAGGAATAGGCAGATCTGTATTCGATGCTTTAAGTTCCATTCTTCTTGGAGAATTGTCCATCACTGCTCTTACTCTGGTCTTCTGATCAATGGTATAAATATTCATACAGGTATCATTTGTATAATCCATATAGTTCTGTACCATTTCAAAAATCGCAGGATCATCACAACTTGGGATTGCAGGATCGCACACATAATTATCTTCATGTGCTGTCGGAGTATCTGCACAATAATCAGTACCACATGCTGCATCTCCCCAGATATGTCTAAGTCCAAGGAAATGTCCTACTTCATGCGTCATTGTTCTTCCTCTGTCATAGCCAGCCTGCATTAAAAATGTACCGTCATTATAATCCATACTTCCAAAAGTAGAATATCCTGCGACTACGCCATCTGTACTGGCAAGGCCTCCATTCGCATTAAGACCCTGAAGACCAGAGTCAGACGGAAACTGAGCAAATCCCAACAATCCATTATCTGCAAAGTCCACACTCCACATATTCATATATTTTGTAGGATCCCAAATCGTACTTGTTTTTACAACATCATTGATAAAATTCTGATATCCATATTGAGGAGCCCCATTCGCCCAATAGTCTTTACAAAGATTCACTCTGTCAATTCCATTGGTTGGATTTCCATTAGGATCTACCTTTGCCAGTACAAACTGTATTTCAGTATCTGCACCTACAGGATTAGTATTATATCCGGGAGTGTTAATCTTTCTTCTAAAATCATTAGTCATTACTGTAATCTGAGACATCACCTGAGCATCTGTGATATTAGGAGCAGTTCCTACATCCTGACCACTGTGGATGACGTGAACTACAACTGGAATTGTAATCACAGTTCCGTTCTGGGATTTGTTGGCATTGGCTTTTTCAATCAAAGGGGCAAGCCACTTTTCAAACTGTTCTGTTGTAAGTCTCTCAGGAAATTTTCTCTTTAGATTCGCTTCATATTCAAGCGTTCCACATTTTTCAATTCCATTAGGGTCCAGCTTTTGTTCTATAAGACGTTTCGGAGATTTTGTTTCCTCTCTGGTCTGTGCATTTGAAAATCCGATTCCCATAAAGAATAGGACAGCTAAAGAAGATCTCGAAATAATAGAGTTATTCATTATTATATTTTTTGTATTTTAGCAAACATACAAAAAAAACCATCATAAGAAGGTTATAATTTATTAAAATACAAAATAAAATAAAAATAATTCAATGAAAACGCAATTTATTATAATTAATATTATTTCAATTTTATCAACTATTGGTTGTGTTAATCAAAATAAAAACAACATAAATAGTAAAAATTTAACCAAATCAGAAAAACAACAAAAAATTGAAAAAATCGAATTAACAGAAAGAACCCGGGGAAACAACCGGAGTATTGTATATACACCCAACCTTATTAGCGCTACATTAAACGGAGATTCAACCCAATCGACAATGTCTCTTTCTGAATGGGAGAACATTTCCAGACAGGCAGAAGCTCTGAATCTATCCAAAATATCAGATCTTCAGTCTCCCACTACCGGCAGATATACCGATAGGGCTTTAGCTGCTACTATTATTATCACATCCAATGGGGTTACCTATACTTCCGCTACTTTTGATGCTGGTATTCCACCAAAAGAGCTTGAAGCATTATACAATACTTTACAAAAACCAAGACAAAAGAAGCCTCTCAAATAAAGAATCAAAACAAAAAAATCCGCTCTTTTTGGACTGCCCCCAAAAAGTTAGACACTTTTTAGGGGCATTTTTTTATGTATAGAAAAGAAAAATTTAGCGTTGCTTTCAAATTAGAATGTATTAACCTTCACAAAAATTCTCATCGTTCAATTAA